>JAABUS010000318.1_pt1 | contig 123113 bp, 130 predicted proteins | sample 5560161 | NCBI WGS metagenome assembly JAABUS01 (sample SAMN10711885, study PRJNA513376) | rock metagenome | isolation source: Antarctica rocks | place: Antarctica: Victoria Land, Trio Nunatak nord | collected 2016-01-04
TACCATGTTCCCCCCCCCCCCCCCCCCCCCCCCCCAAAAACCCCACAGGTTCCGCCCCTCCCTCTTCTGGCATCATCCGCGCTACCAGCACGCACTAGCTCCCTCGTACAAAATTCTCAACTATTCATCGCTTGTACGTATCCACTTTGATACTTTTAGGGGTGAAAGGGGGTGAGGAGTTAACATGTGAGAAGAAAAAAAAGGAGCTGCATATATAGGGAAGGATGGATGGGGGTGCGTAGATTTAAGAAAGTGGGTATGTTGAAAATGTTTTTTTTTTTTTGGATTCTTACTCGATTCAACACCCATTATGAGCCTATGCGAGATTCTATATATTGTAGCGGGCGCTGCGCTAGCGTAGCGCTCTTTTCGTATCTACTACCGCTTTTTCCTGCGCTCTATACTGTAACTGTTCCCAATGCAAGAACTCTATGAGCTTGCTTCTTCTCTACTTTCTCTCTCTTTCATCTGATTCTTCAATGATGTCACAGTCTGAAATTGATTCAGTATGCTTGTTGAGAATATCATTTGAATGATCGCTGTTGTCACACTCATGATTTCTAGAAACTTTCTTAAGTTCGTGATGTTCTCTTTGCATTGCATCATCTTTCATTCTATCTTTCATTTAAAACATGTTAATAGAATGTGCTTGATCAACATTTGATTTTTGCTGCATTTGCACATCGTTGTAATAATATTGAATACTCATCTCTCATGTAGAAATTGATTGAAATCAATTTTTCTCATGCATAATTCATCTGCAATTTGTAAAGAGTGACAGAGACAGATTTTAATGCTTTTAATGATCAATATCTTAAATATTTATTTAATCTCATGTTTTAGATTTGCATCACTTTTAGCTGATGTATATTCATAAAAGCATCAACATCTTTAGAACTTCTAAGAGCACAGTATGTTTATTTATCATTTGATTCAACAAATACAATCTTGACATTTGTAGCAATTAAAATTGCAATGTTGAGTAATATCATTGAAGCTTGTATTTCACTGTTATCTTTGCATGATCTTTCTTTGTTAGAATCATCATCAATGATTAAGTTATCAACTGCGTGATTATCATACATTGCAAACATAGCTCTAATGTCACACAGACTGCTTAAAGTGTTTAATGTATCTTTTGTTCTTTAATAATCAATATCATCATAAACATCTTGATTATTCTTCTCAATATTATCACTCTTTTCTTATTATGCATTTGCATCACTTCTAGCACTATGTTCTTTCATGACAGCATCTGCAACATAAGCATTTGCACATTCTTGAGCAAGATGTTTGAAGTGTTTAATCAATGCACTTGCATCACTATCAGTATCATGTTTTCTCATGTAAACATATGCAACAGAAGTGCTTTCGCAGTATGAAGCAAAATATTCACTTTGTTTGAATCATTTGATTATAGTGACTACTGTGCTTAAATTCTATTCTTCTTTAATTTCTCTCTTTTCATGAATTATGTTCATGATGCTTTTCTTTCTCATTTTGCACATAAAGCTTTCATATTTCTTCTTGTCGCTTAGAATCTTGTCTGCTTTATATCACAAATGTTCATTCTTCTTCATGTTTAAAGCATTTCACAAGTCATTAAACTTTCATTTTCAGCTGATCTTAATCATTGTTGATTCAATATCATTCTGTTGTGTTATCACAAGCTTATATTTATTGCTTTGCAATATGATACGTGATTAATCTTTAGTTTGTGATGTAGAGTGAAATCTCTTGCTAAGAATTTGCTTCTTGTTGACTTGAGCATCATCAGTCAATGATTCATTTTCTGTGTTCGATTCAATCAATCTCTTCTACACAGCATCAATGATTGAAGATTTAGTTACAAGTTGCAATATTTACAGCTTCATTTAATAACATTATATCAAAGACAAGCATCGTTAGTTTTGAAGATTGAAAGATGAAAATGCTTTCTGAACTTAAAAGTGTTTTCTTATGACTTATGTTTGAATCAAGTTGCACGTTGTTTTCTAACTTGTATAATGAGAGATTATTGAGACAATCAATGTATACATTGAATACAGCTTGAATGTTCATAATTGCTTCAATATCATCATTATTAATCTGTTACTTGATATGATATAGCAGAATCTTCAATATTGATTGTTGATGCTCACAAGCTTGTTGATTTCATGTTACATTGATGTGCATTCATGTTGCTGCATGTTATTAAGTTCAGCTTTGCTTCAATCACTTTAGTCATTGATATATGCAAATGTTCACTTACTTTTCATGTTTGATCTTTTAAACTTGTTTAATCTGTACTCTTCTAATTCATATTCTTGTATACAATGAGTAATCATTGTCACTGCAATGAGAACAACATTAGTAGAAAGTGAATTAAAGAATATATTCATGTATTTTTGATATGTTATCTCATTTCTGACTTTGCAGTAAAACTTCTGAGTCAGTATATTTACTATGATTCTTGCGCAAAATCTGTCTCGAAGAGTCTTTTCATGTTAGTCAATATTATAATGTTCAATTAGTACATATCTGATCACATGCAAAGTCATTATTATTTAGCAAACTTTATGTCAAATTCTTTTGCATTTTTCTTGTGAATTGCTTTTATCAGTTGTATTCGCTTTCAACTATGATTCATACTCAACTCAGTACACTTGATCATCACGTCTCAAAGAAATTATATATTTACTTAGTATGAGTTTTATTCTCAATGAAAGATTTAAGCATGTTATCTTTTAAGTCTTTATCTTCGTTAAAATGTTTTCTACTTCAGAATGTTTATGATCTGACTTCTTATTTAAATGATTTGCAATCTTCTTTCATACTTCTTTCATTTTCTCACTAAGTTATTCTTTTTTGACGTCTGATTATGAATTGCTGTTGTTATTAAAATGATCACTCAATATTCATGCAAGTAAATAATGAGTGCAAATCTTGACAATCAACTCATGATTAATGATGAATTGATATTTAGTTTGACGTGATGTCTTTTCTCATAAATATGATGTTATTGATTCTCAGTCTGCATTGTTGATGTCATCATCATTAAAATAAACTTTAGTATGTTTATTATTGATTGATTGAAAAGAATTAAACTGATTAATGTTGTATACATCAAGTTTTTGAAATGTCGTGACAATTTCATGAAGATACTTTCACTGAATGCTTTAACAGTGTTTGATTCTGCCTTTTTTCAAATTAGTCATCTATTTTTTTGAATTCTTAAGTGAATTATTACTTTGAGAGTGACACATCTGTCTTCATTGAAGACTTTTCTTACAGAATCGCTGTCGCTTGAATCTGTTGTGATCTCATTATCATTGTGAATCTCTGTGTATTCAACTGCGCTGCGCTTTGATGATGATAATGTCTTGAAGTTGCTCATGTGATGATGTTTTTTCTGTAATGTCACTTAGTATCTTGATAAACTCATCATCATAAAGATTGATGTACTCTCATATTGCATTCAAGACAAGAATCATTTGATGTGACTTAACAATGTATGATCATTAAGAAAATTTATGCAACAAACAATTAAGAAGAAGAATAAAAGAGAATGTCAGATTGCAAATGATTTTTTCTCATGATAAGAAGAAAATTTATCTTATTTCAGACATTAAGAATAGTTCATTTAATCTTAATAAGAATTCATTGAATCTTTGTCAATGTTGAATGAACTATAAGTTTTGTTATTGATTTTTGAGATTTCTCAATTATGATATGATCTCATTATGTCATCTTATACTAAAAGTCTTAAGCATGAACATGTTCTTTACAAGCATTCTACATAATTTCTTCAGTGATCAGCTGCTTAAATTGAGTATCATAAAAGATCTGAAATTTACAATCGTTGTTTGCAACAGATTGAGTTGTAAAAAGAAAGTGAATAGACTCTTCTGCATGCATTTCTTTCAATGCTGTTTTTCATTCACGCTCGTTGCTGATATATATTTTTGCAAATTCAGTTCAATCGTATATCATTATATTTGTGACACAGTCGTAATTCAGCTCATTCTCAATCAGCTTTATAAATCTGTCATATTTCATGTCATCAATGCAAATTGAGTTCTTCACTGATTCATGTTTAAAAAGATCTTGTGATCTGCAACATATGTTACAATTGAGATCATGATTAATCTGTATTATGAGAATTTTAACTGATCTGACTGATACTGATTGAGATCTCTTGAGATCTCGTTCATTGCAGACAACATAACTCAAGAGATGTGAGTGTGTCTTCAGTTGAAAAGATGATGAAAAATTGTACTTGAAATTATCTCATCATGTTTCTTTGACTCTGAGTCATTTTCTTACATTGTAATTTGATTGCTGTGTCATGAACATTAACATAGAATCACTTCTTGATCTTGTGACATCGTTGAATATAATATGAAACTCATGATATATGACTTCAAATGTTGATCTGATGATCTTTTTTAACTTGTTTATATTTAGCTTTCATTTTATAAGCTGAAGAAGTCTCATCTGATTTCGTATTTGCATCTTTAATTGCATGTATTCAGACTCATTAATGCTGAGTTTTTCTTTTACTTTGTTTATCAATCATTTGTAGTGTATATACTCTTTACATGACATTTTCAACAATGCATTCATTATACTAAAGAGAAAACTTGATGTTTGTTGAATATTTTCATGTCTGTGACTAACGACTGCATTTATCACAAAAAACTTTAGCATCAGTGATTGTCAGAAACTAAACTAGACTAAAGATTCTATCAATATAAAGAATTGATTATTATATTACTTGAACTAGATACAGAACAATACATCAGATAATGTACAAGACAAAAGACAAGAAACAAAGAAAAAGAATAAAAACTTAACTTTTATATACATGAATCAAGTAATGTCAGAACTGAGCAGCAGTTTTATAACTTAAGATTGCAAAGACATGAAACAGATTTTGATGTAACTAAACTAAAATGATGATGATTAGATTAATGACTTAGTTTAATGAATCAAGACTTTCTAAGATATTGATGATATTAGATTGAATTGACAACATATTTTATGCTTTAAGCTGAAATGATGATCTGACATCATGATAGTAGCTTTTCTCTCAAAGACTGAGCTTCTGCAAGATGATAAAAAGAACAAGATGAGATGAGAATTAGAACTAAACAAGATGAGATGTAAACAAGACAAGATGAAAGTGAGATGAGATGAGAAAGAATCAAAAATGACGATAAGAATTAAAACTAAACAAGATGAGATGAAATAAAATACAGCAAAATGCATTTTATAATAATAAAGCATTAATGAAATGAGAATACATCTAAATTACATCTGAATCAGATTTAAGCAAGACAGAGCAAGATGAAGATGAAACATGATAAAGCAAAATGCATTTTATAGTGATGAAGTACTGTTATTGAAACACATCTGAATCACATTTAAGTCAGATTTAAACAAGATGTCTGAGTTAAATCTAAACAAGATCTGAGTCAGATCTGAGCAAGAGAAAGACAAAATGCAGTTTAATATAATGATGCACAGACAAGATTGAAATACATCTGAGTCAAATCTGAGTCAGATTTAAACAAAATGTCTGAGTTAAATTTAGACAAGATCTGAGTCAGATTTGAACTGAGTCAAGATGATGAAGATTGAACTTAAAGTTCTTGACATTGACATTGAGACATCACACATGACAGTACATGTGATTCTTCAACGACAGAATTGACGAGATGATATTCATTAAGCATTTGCTCACAATTATTCAGAAGATGAAAAGACTCTCAAGTAAAGAAGTGATCTTCTTAATTGATGTAATACTTGAGCAAAGATGAATTATAATGTTTATCATGCTTAAAGTTTAGTATGCTGTTTACATATCAGAAAGATTTACATAAACAATCACAACGCACGCATCACAAATTTTGAAAAAGAGCATTATAAACAAGACAGAGTGAATCTAGAAAACAATTGAACGATGATGAATTGCATGAATTGCAGCAGTGCTGATTCAAAGAGATTGCAAGCGACGTCAATTCATTGCAAGAAAACAGAGATGCAAGATCGAAACACTCACGTGATGATGAAGAGAATGTTGCTAATATTAATGATCTACTAATAAAGATATCAACGTTAGAGAAAGAGAAGAGCAAAGATCATTCGTGAAAAGAGATAGCATTGAAGCTGATTCAACGTCTTTGACTCGACTCAGAAGAAAAACATCACGCGAATCAGAACGCGTTCATCGCGAAGAATGTACAGAAACTGAAGACATCAGTTCAACTGCTTAACAAGCAGTTGCATACACAGAAAAACATGCATCTTTCAACGAAAATCACATCATGAGCGAACGTGACAAGAGAAGAAATAGCGACGAAAGAGCAACATTTCAGAGATGACTCGTCGTCGCTTTGCAAGAGACGAGAAGTCATGATTAAGATAATGAACAGAAGAGAAATAGAAGAGATACAGAAGAAGTCGATTGAATAGATTCTACAGAGAATCGCAGACATGTCGACAGGTCAAAGAAATCTAATCGTGTCACTTCGCAAGCTGAGTAACGATGACATTTCTCTTCACGCAGTTAGCTCAGATGCTTGAGCAAATCTGGAAAAGATTTAGATGTGAGCAAAAGAAATCACGAGTTTGACATGTGTAGCACATTGAATCTTCGCAGTACTGACACATGAAGTACACACTACAATAGACATGAGCAATCAAGAAAAGATCATTGAAAGATTGATAAAAGATAACGCAAGACTTCATGAAGATCTGAAAGTTCTAAGAATAGTCTGACTCAAGAAGATAGCAGATAGCGAAAAGACTCATTCATCGCTCATCGTAGAGATCACGATCGAAGCGATGACAAATCGATTAATGAACGTGAGCATGCTGAACTCATATCAAGAATGTGCATGCAAGCTATTTGAAAAGAACTGTTGCATCACACAGTGCTTCAGATGTCACGAATTTGATCACATGACTAAGATCTGCAGAAAGAATCAGCGCTGCGAAAAATGCGCAGACAAGCATCACATAAAGAAGTGTGTAATATCTTCAAATAAAAGACGTTGCATCAACTGCAACGAAAATCACGAACTCTGAAGATGCATCTGTCTCAAGTAACAACAGCAGATGAAACAAGCGTTTGAAATCTATAGAAACAGATCGTTCAGATACTCTGAAATGTCTAAATACAATTGCACATTCTTCTCGCTGTTTCTGAACTCTTTAGATTCAACGAACTCTTCAAGTTCAATGAATTCTTTTGATTCAACGAATCTTTCAAGCTCAGCAACAATCATGCTGAAAATATGCAGTTGAATCGCTGATGAATCAGCTTGATAGATAGTAGAAGTCAAGAAGAGACGAGTTAATCTTTTCTCTTGCGTGAATAGTGACTCAGACGAGATGACATCTGAGCAGATTCAGAAATGTTCAATCAGAAAGTGAGAAAGATCATCGATGATCAAAAGCATACAAAGAGTCTTCTCATTGCAGAGTCAACAACAGTTACAAATAACTTCATGATAAAACAGTCTTTTTTACAAATTCTACAGTACAACATCAGAAAATCATTAAGAATTCAAGAATCATTTCTAATTAACAAAAAAGTTCGCGAATTCAACATAGTAGTTATACAGAAGCAAGATTGCAACAACAACGACTTGCAATCATTTAGCTCAGCACACAACTTCTTTCATCTAGTGAAAAACTCGTCATCTCAATCAAGAACATGCATATACATTAACAAATATTTAAGACTCAATTAATGAATAGTAGAAACAGCTGAGTCAGACATTTGCTCAATCAGAATATTAACTCACAACACAGATGACAAAACGCAGACGTTAAGACTTTTAAATGTCTACAACTTATGCTCACTGTTTACTACATTCACAGAGAGATCTTCAATCATTTCTCGTTTGAATGAACTACTCAAGAATAACTGTGAACAACTGATTGTAGAAGATTTCAATCTACATCATTCTCACTGAGAGAGATGAAGATGCTTCACTCATCATACGATGACTGATACTCTACTAAACATCATTACAAACGCAAGACTGAAATTATTACTGAAATCAGACACTATTACTCACGAAGCTCATAATCAATTTACGACGATTGATCTAGTCTTTAGCAGCGAGAAAATACAGTTCATGACACGCAAGTGCAAGATATGAATCAATCTGCATCAGAAATTGAATTATCTTTTGATCATTACAGAGTTATGTTTACAAACAATCTCAGTGCAACTCTTGACTTGATGACTTTGAAAGAAAATGAATACAGAAGCATTGAGTGCTTATCTGCAAATACATCTATCTTTGAAACACTCTTTAGATGACAAGACTATGATGAATGACAAAGTGTGCAAGATTATCAGAGTGCTACAGAAGATCATCAAGAAATCTATTTTCTTGACAAAGTCATTAAATCAAGTAAGAAACTTTTGAAATCAAAGCTGCTTTGAAGTAGTAATGAAATCAAGATGACTGCAAATCATATGAAAAATGCAAGACACATTAGAAGCGTGAAATGAATATCTAAAGCACAACGATCATAAAAACAAGATCATTCAACAAATGAAATGCGCACACTTCAGAACACAAATGCATGAGCTGAGCGAAGCACTCAAATCAATATGACGCTTTGCAAAATGAGCTAGAATCGAAAGTCAACTATCTAAAAAGCTTTCTCAGTTTTTGTCACTGAAGTGAAGTGACATTGATCATATGACAACGACGTTCGAGAAAAAAATCAAGATACTGCGAAGAAAGTTCTTTCCCTCATCTTCTCAAGCGAATGTCAACAACATCGCAGAATCATTCATATCTCTGACAGTCTCATTCAATTCACGCATCACAGAAGATGAAGTGAAGCAGACAATCAGATGAGTAAAAGCAGACAAAGCATTGAACGCTTCAGATATTTCAAACAGAGCGCTTCAAGCGAGTCTTGCAGAACTGATCTCAGTACTGACGAGTTTATTCAACGCATGTGTAATACACAAGTATCATTCGAAGCAGTTCAAAAAGACTCAGACAATAGTACTACGCAAATCAAAGAAAAGCGACTATATTGATTCAAAGACGTATCGACTCATTGCTTTGCTCAATATCATGAGCAAAGCGCTGAAGTTGATCATGATCAAAAGACTGAGTGACATAGTCGAGACTCATTGCATGCTATCAAATGCTCAAATGAGAGCGAGATGCAAGCAATTCGTGATCTCGATGTTAAATCTACTAGTAGATCAAGTTCACACAGTGTAAGACTGTGAAATCAAATATGTGATCTTCATGCTAAGCTTAAATGTTATCAAAGCGTTTAATCAAGTCTCACACGTCAGACTTCTGCATACGCTGAAAATGAAAAGAACGTTAAGCTACATAATTGAATAAACACGCAGCTTTCTAAAGAATCAAGAAATGTCGCTAATATTCAATGAATAAATGAGCGATATACGCAAGATAAATGCAGACATATTGCAAAAATCTTCTATTTTATCGATTCTCTTTTTATTCTTCAACGCAAGTTTAATTGAAAAATGCAAAGCACTGAAAATTAAAATTGAAGTGCTTGACTTCGTAAATGATATTAACATTCTAGTCTACGACAGATTCACTGAAGAAATCTGCAGAACATTGAGCAAAGCACATGATGTCTGCGCGAAATGAGCTTGCACTTATGACGCAACGTTTGCATCAGAAAAGTACGAGCTTACGCATTTCACTAGAAAATTGAAGAGATTCAACATGATGACTAGCATACAAATAGAAAGCTCAGTTATTAAATCAAAATCAGACGTACGAGTTCTAAAGATGCAACTGAACATGAAACTGCAATGAAGCGCGCATCTTCAACAAATAGAGATGAATCACGTCACAAGAATGCTGACACTTAGTCATCTTGAAGTCTTCACATGAGAAGCTATCTTCACAAAAGCGAGACAAGTATACTCAGCAGTAGTGAGATCAGAAATTGCATTCGAAGCGTCAGTCTGACATCAGCACGACAAGAAAGATGAACTGTTGAGCAAAGAATGCAGACTAGAAACACTTCAGAATCAGACTCTGTGTTACGTAGCAGAAGTGTTCAAAAGAGTAAACATCAAAACTCTAGAGACAGAAACATACATGAGTTCGCTACATGTTTATTTGAACATGCTACAGAACAAGATCACGCTACACAGTCAAGTCAATGATTGAACGCAAGAAATCAGATAAGCATGCAAACTAATACGCGCTCATTTGACGAAAGTTAATCGCGTTATTTCTCGCTCACTCGTTATCAAGAAAATAGTACTTCTGAATGTCTTCATTCAAGAAGATGCGAAGATACAGTTGAGATGCAGACGACACATTTTCTTCTTCACAATGATTTCAACAAGCGATAGCATTGCAATAACGCAGTATCACAAAGATCAATGAAATCAACGATGAGAAAAGTACAGAGAATGCGTCGCAGATGTCAACGCAATCTCAGCACAAAGATTGCATCTGAGCAATAAGATGATAAAGATGCGTGATGATCTTCAGAAAGCAGAAAGCATTCTTGCAATGCACATCAGAATTAAACGCATAGATCTGAATGCTTATCTGCACTTTAGAAACATTTCAGACATGAATAGCTTGCGATGTGACTGCAAATGAAATTATCAAACGACGAAGCATGTACTCATGCATTGCTCAAACTGATTGCATCTGCGATCAAGAATGTTACAAGATGCTGACTTCTTGAACTATTGAATAATCATCATCATCATGAAGAGTCTCAGAGCAGTAGCGAAGATGATAATGAAAATGAAGCTCTTGAAGCAATTTAGAGTGACTAGAACACTCGTTCTCTAACATGCAATCAACGCGAACAAATTTGATACATAGTCTCAAAACTCACTGTTTCGACTGCGTGAAGCAGTCGTGTAGACTGTGAGTGATTTTCTATCTCAGAGAGTTTTGTTCACTCGATACAGATAGCATAAAGTTTCTCATGAGTCGATCTAATCAATGTCACAAGAGTGTATGAATTTATTATTATTATTTACATATTAGAATCTTTTGTTATTCTTGACAATAACAAATTCTTAAGATTTTTAATATTAACTTGAAAGAAAATCACTTGCAATATGATTCAGAAGAATGACATGAAAGATTAAATAAATCTTCATGAATGTTGAAAGATTTAACTCAATGATCAGAAAATTATTCTTGAAGATTCGCTTAATCTTGAAGAGATCAACATTACAATCATTTAACTTGACAGTGAGATGAATGATGCTGAGATTACAAACATTCAATCAGACTTCATCTTCAACAAAGTATTTAAAACAAGAACAACAAGAGAGATTAACATTGAATTCATAAATAATTTGAGCTATAAGCATCTTATCACGTAAATGCTCAGTTAGTTTCTTCATCTTCTTGATGAACTCTTCAACATTGATTAACTTGTTTTGAGCTTAAGACGTAAGATTTTCAAGCAGAGACTCAGAAGACTTGAAGCTTAAACATAAGTTTTAACTCAAATTGATCAAGAAAAGTGATGTTAAAGTGATTAATAATGATATGTTATTGATGATAAATTCAACTTCAGAAAGTCACTTAGCTCAGTTATTCTGCATGTAGTTGACGAAGACTCAAAGATAATGCTTCATGACAGCATTGACTTTCTCAATTTAATCATTGATTTCAAAGTGATATGTTGTTGATAACTTAATGTTTATCTTCAGCATTTTACACATATGCTTTCAAACATCGAAGATGAATTGTATATCTCAATCAAATATGAAGAACTCAAGCAAATCATGATGTTTTCAAACATAAGCATAGAAGCAATTGATAACTTTTTCAACTTTCATAAAAGTGATGAGAACTAAATGTCTCATTTTGATAAAATGATTAACAAAGATTAGAACATATTTATATGTAATACTCATGAAGATATTGAGCGATAAAGAATTTACATAATTCATGAAGACATCATATCAACAACGTTCAAAAATTGAAAGAGAATGCAATCATTCTTGAGTTCATTGTTTAAAGAGCTTGAAGCATGTGCACACGTGACAGTTTTATACAAAGCGTTGAATATACTTATAAATGTTTAATCATCAGTAAACTCAACTGATCAGTTCATAGCTTTTTGCTCTTTCTGAGTGATCATTGATGACACTATCATGAATGAGCTGAATGATATGAAGACGTAGTTTATTTGAGTTGAGCACGTACTTTCTTTCTTGAAAGTATAAATGATTCTTGTGTTCTTCATACTTAACTAGAAAGATCTTGTTGTGATGTTGTGCTTCATTGCAAAGTGCTTCAATTATTTGAACTGCAAATTTGTCATTGATTTCAACTTGCTTTCATAATGTCTGAATGAGAATGTCAGCAGAATCTTCATCAAGATTCAGAATGTCTTGATCTAGTTGAGACTTAATGTTTTCAACGTCGAATTCTTCAATTTCTAGATTCATGAGAGCTAGAATTTGCAAGAGTGCTGAAATAACTGAGAATAAATGTAATTGAACTGAATCTAAAGCAATGTTTTGTGACTGAAGCTTCATGACTTTGATGTCAAAGACATCAAAGACAAGATTTTTAATAATATTAAAATTTAAAACATGAGTTTTCAGAATTATCTGATGTTGATATTGATGTTAAGAATCAAATGTATCTTTCTTTTTAAAAAGATTTTCTGAGCGACGTGTCAGAGCATTCAACTTATCATTGATCTTGTTGAAATAATAAGCGATACAATAGTTGAATCTAGACAGAAACTCACTTTAATGAGCTTGATGATGATTCAACTGCTTAATTAACATGAAATACTTAAGATTTTTGTGATTTGTGATCATTTTGACAAAGTAAATAAAGTCTTTGAGCTTTGATCATCATTTCTTAAAAGCATAAACAATGATCATGAGTTTTTTATTGTAAATCTCGTAGTTACACTCAATTGAGTTATGCTTCTTTGAAAAGTAAGCAACTGAATGAAGAATTTTATTCTCATCATATTGAGAAAGAATGTTTTTAAACACATAGTTTGAAGCATTAATTTCTATCACAATCTTATGATCTGAATTATAATGATGAAGAATAATCTTGAAAGTGAAGACTTTCTTAAGAATGTTGAATGCAATCTGACATTTCTGAAATCAGACAAAGAGTACATCTTTTCTGATGAGACAAGTGAGCGAAGTAGTTATTCTACTATAGTTATAAATAAATCTTTTATAAAAGTTCGCGAAATCTAGAAAACTTTGAACGTCTTTAACGTTGATCAGAATGAATCAGTTGACAATGATGTTTATCTTAGAAGAGTTTATCTTGATCTCTTTGATGATGATTATCAATTCTAAATACAAGACTTGAGTGACATGAAACTTATATTTGATTATATTCATCTAAAGATTTGCTTCTTGCAGCTTTTGCAGAATAAGCTTGACATGAATCTCATGCTTGAGTTTATTGTCGAAATAGATCAAGATGTTATTCAGATAAGCTGTACAGAACTTATTTAAATGTTTGTAAAAAGTATTGTTGATGTACTTCTGAAATGAGACAAACTCATTACATAAATTGAAGAGCATGACTAAATACTTGAATAATTCAAATCAAGTGTGAAAGATGATGAAAGCTTCATCTTCTTCTTTGATTCAAAGTCAATTGAACGCAGAAATGATATTCAGCTTGATAAAGATTTTAGCTTAACTTAAATGATTCAGCGTTTCTAAAATTAGAAGCAAAAAATATCAATTCTTAACTGTGATAATGTTCAGATCTCAATAGTTCACGCAGAAGCAAAGTTCTTCTTCGAATTTCTTGATGAAGAGAACAAAAGCAATCATCTGAGAGTGACTGACTTGAATGAAATCTTTGCTCAGATTTTCATTCAGATAACGACAAAGTTCTAGAATTTTGTCACAACTTATGTTATACAAAGCGAAGACTGAGAATTGAGCATCTTCTTTAAGATGTATGACATGATTATAAGCTCAATGCAAAGACAAAATATCAACGTTCTTCTTGAAGAAAACATTTAGAAACTCAAAATATTTGAATGATAGAATTGTGACTGAATCAACATTCTTACTTTGTTGATAAACTTCAAGATTTTCTTGTGTCATGAATGCAGTCAAAGAAAATTTCTTTTTCATTTGATGAAGATTCAAATGATGATTCTTATCATATATACTGTCTTGAGAATGAGATAAGAATTAAACAAGAGTTGAACTGTTCTTTGAATAAACAGTCAAAGTCGTGTGATGCAATTTTGACTTGTCAGAGTCTAGATTAGAAGATGAGATTGATTCAAGATTCAAGAAAACATCAATTTTTCTTAGAATGATGCTAAACACTTCAATGTCTTTGACATAAGCAGCATGATCAAAGCTTTGAACTTTCAACTCAACTATGTTAAGTTGTATAAAAGATTGATTGAATTGATCTGCTTGAAAAACAACAGAAGTTTTAAAGAAAAAAGAATTTTGAAACTTGATTTTTGATGAGTATTCTTTTTGAATGACTTGAAAAATACAACTAAAAACTTCTTGTTTCAGACAAGAAACAAGACTGAACAAAGTTTGTTTCTTATAAATGAGCTGAATATTAGTTGACTTCTTGTGAATGAATGAGAAATTAGATTGCTTCTTGTGAGCAGACAAGAAACTGAGTTGCTTTTTACAAGCAAATTGAAAACTGAATTGCTTCTTATGAGCAAACTGAAAACTGAATTGCTTCTTTCAAGTGAATGAAAGATTAAGTTGCTTCTTGCGAGTGAACTGAAAACTGAGTTACTTCTTTTAAATGAATGAGAAACTAAATTGCTTCTTGCAAGTAAACTGAATGCTGAATTGCTTCTTGTAAGTGATTCATGAACTAAGTTGCTTCTTGTGAGTGAATTGAGAGTGAGACTGAGAAGAAGCTACTTTGTTAACTTTGAATGAGAAATTTTCTTCTTGTTGATTAAGATCATAAATCTTGACGAGAAATGAGCAACAATGATTAAGACAGAAGAAGAAAGACAAGATGAGAATATTGTGCTCAAAATTGACATCAATGACGTAATGATGAAGTCATAATAGATTCATGATGATGAGATACTAACTTAATTCAATAATATAAAAGAATAATCTTTTGATATGTTCATCAAGAATCATTGTGATTTCAATGACATGAGTAATGTCATTGATTAAAGTGACTTGATCATCAAATTCTTAAAGTCTGTGAGAGTGAGTTAATTGATGCAAGAAAAGATGATATTGTTGCATAAAGAATTTATTCATAAAGACATAAGCGAAAACTTCACTATCAATCAGAGTGAGAGTGAGAACTTTAGATTGAGCTTAACGTAAAATACAAAATACTATCATGTGACTATTTTTGAATGTTGAATTGAATTCAAAGAGTTTCAAGACAGATTTAGCAGAAAACTTTCTATATAATTGAAGTGAGAATGAGAAGATTGAGACTAGTAAACAAAATGATATGTATATAAATCTCTGAGCATGACTTAGCTCAGAAACTAGACTTTTTTCATAGACAGTGAGATTTCTTCATTTATACTGATGATGTCACTGTCATAAATGTTCATGATATGCAGAGTGAAAAGCTTCTTATTTGAGCATTCTTTAGTGATTTTGCTTGAATGTTACAACTTGCAGTAGTAGCACAGCTTTTACTTGTTGCAGATTTTCTTAATCTCAGAAACGATCAGAATCTTATCTTGAACAATGATAATGATGAAGCTTAGATTCATTGACTCATTGAGAAATGAGAAAGAAAGAGATGAAGATACTGTTGAAATGACAGTCACAGAAGTGATGATCTTTGAATTCAAAAAGTTACTAGTTGATGCAGAGATGCTCTTGACTTTGATAAATGAAATAATGATGAAGACGAAGCAAAATTGACGATGCTTAAGCTGCTGAAACTCTTCATTGATGTCAAAAAATGCTTGAATTTATTGATGAAAGATGAAAGATTCAGTTTTATTGAGATTTCGTCAGAAAAAAGTAATGACTTGAGTGAAATAATTGACATTGCGCTTCAAACAGTCAATCAATGAGAAATTTTTCATTAAAGAATGTTCTTTCTTTTGATAAAAAAGATTATAGTAGTCAACAAAGCTATTCATGTCTTACTTTAAAATTTTACAAAGATATAAATGAGCATCTTCTGTCTTGAAAAAGTTGTTACAGCAATGATGCAACTTGTGTTGTTAATCTGCAAAGATGAAAATGATACAAAGATCATTGACTCAATATTAACTCATTAGATTGTAAGTCTTCTTATTTATAATGAGTCGTAACTCAACATAAACAATCTTAGTTCAATGAAAGAAATAATGATTGTCATTCACATTCATGCGCTGTATCAGACTCTGCTTTCAGACATTCAAATGATCTTTGTCTCTTTCATATTCAGATATGTTGAAAAGCTTTTTGAATTTAATGAAGATTGAAGCAGCAACAGAATTTGCAGAAACTTGAACGTTGAAGAAAGATTGATTGCACAGAGTTTATGCAATGATCTGAGCTATCATTGCAAGAGACTGAGAATTCAATTCTTGATAAACTGAAGAATTAAAAGCGATGAATGAGAATAAAATGATGATGTCATGTTATCAAACTTGATTTTGAAGTTCACGCATTACGCGAAAGACTTTAACTGAGTTTTCAATCATACTTTGAGTAAACTGTTTAACAACATGCTTGTCATCAATTGAGAAGTGATGAGATTGCTTCATTTGAGCAAGAAGATAACTAGATGAGATTTCAATATATGAAAACGTTGCAAGAAGTTTAAATCTTTCATAATGTCAAAGACTAAACTAAACTAAAGATTCTATCAATATAAAGAATTGATTATTATATTACTTGAATTAGATACAGAACAATACATCAGATAATGTACAAGACAAAAGACAAGAAATGAAAGAAAAGAATGAGAACTTAACTTTTATATACATGAATTGAGTAATGTCAGAACTGAGCAGCAGTTTTATGACTTAAGATTGCAAAGACATGAAACAGATTTTGATGTAACTAGATTAAGATGATAATGACTAGATTAATGACTTAGTTCAATGAATCAAGACTTTCTAAGATATCAATGATACTAGATTGAATTGACGATATATTTTATGCTCTGAGCTGAAATGATAATCTGACATCATGATAGCAATTCATAACTTCAGAATTTGATTAATGTCATACTTGCTGCATCTTGTTCATGTGATAACTGATGTCAGCTTTCAATGATTTACTTACTGCTTAAGCTCTCAACTAAATTTATGAAATACTTATCAATTATCTAGAGTTTACTACTGAGTTATTCACACTCTTTTATAATACAATCGCTTGCAATCATTAAGTTAATTCTCTTTCAGATCAATTCATTAATACAGTTGACTTTGATTAACTGACTTCATGATATCAAATTTGTAGCTGATGATACTCTTGTGATAAGCAAAACTTTGTTTGCTATATATATTTCATAAGAACAAAGTTCTTGTAAGATTAAACTCTGACTTTAATTCTCATCAGTTTATAGTTGAGACTTCTGTTTGTCAAGAGAAATTTGATTAAGCAAAGTCAAGAGATGATTATATTTCTTAATTGCTTAGTCATGTAACATTGTTGACTTCAATGATACTGTATATGCTCTGAAACATAAACATAATACATATACATTGTTTGATTTTTGTCTGCAATGAGATTGAGTCAGTTTCAAATATTTTCAGCTTTTGCATTTAAAGTAGTATTCTGCTACTCTTGTTTCTTTATGCAAGAAATTCTTCTCATATATTAAATTGTATGAATTTCAGTCACTGAAGTTATTAATGTAGAAGAACTTGTTTTTGTTTGACTCGCTAAAAATATTGTTTGCTGATACAATATGCACACTTCTCAGAATTTTATGCAAATGAAAAAATCAACTAGCTTCAAGTGAACGAGAATTTTTGACGTTATCTTTAAATCAGTGCTTTATCTTAATCATTTCATGCACAGCATGTTGAGTTCTCTCATTGCAAGATTTGAGTAGTTCAATGAGAGCATCATTATGTTGTAACTCATTATTCTTGTTGTCTTGATGCAACAAATTTATAATGAAAAGAATAAGTTGTAGCTGATTAAACAGTTGATCATTTAGCAGAGTTGAAACTTTAATCATTTCTTTCAATCTCTTCTGAATCAGAACATAATCATGTTTTCAAACTTTCTTCTTTTTCTGTCAGTTCAATGAGCAGTATACTCTATCACTAACAAGATTCTTTAAGTCATTGATGTCTTTTTCATCTTGTTTTCAGCATTGAAGTGACTTATGAACACTTATGTAGTATGATCTCACTCAGATCAAGTTTTTTTTCTTTTTGTCTAACTTTCTATCTGATACGACTTTCTCATTGACTATGTTGCAACACTTGCACATGAAAACTGTTAATGCATCAAGAAGCTTCTTTATGTTCAGAATTTCAATTAAGATTGATGCATAACATCATAACTTTGAATTGAGTTTTGTCTCTTGTATTTGATTGCATTGTTTGCAAATAAGTGCATCTTAAATTTTATGAAGACTAAAGATACAACTGAATCGTATTATCATAGCAGTTAATGCATGCTTATTGATCTTGCTCTGTCTTGTACTTCTGTAAAGAAGAATATCTTTTATTGCAAGAAGATTTAAATGTCAAGTATTGTGATGCAATAACTGTTTTTGAAACATTTCTCATTTATTGATGCAATTGAAAAAGATCTTTATTAAATGCTTGTGTGTGATCTCACTGTGCTTTGTATTGAAATTATCAGCACTATTGTATCTTTGAATTCAACTTGCATAATATGTCATTGCATGTAGTTTTGAAATGTTGAAATGATCAATGTCTGTATCTGAACTTTCAAATCACAAATGATGAAAAACATTCTTTAGCTTGTTCAATTAAAAAAGCGCATGTTCAAGATATTAAAGAGTTTCTTCATCATGCAAATGACACTGAGCAAGTATCATGAAGTCTATTATTGCTTAAGCGAAGTGAATCGCTGCAGATGCTCTTGTGATCAGAAGCAATGCAATAACTGATATAAACTGACATACAATCGACTTTTGATCTGCATCAATTCATTGTTTAATCATATTATACTTGACAAATCTCTTCATGTCTTTAAATGATGAAATGATGCAAAATCTTTGATTCAGCTGAGTTGTTTCTGATGCATCGTTTAAAGCTAATCTGATTTCTTTTCTTCTTTGACTTGTACAAACACTTTCGTTGATAATTTGACTGAATCATAACATCAGATATGAGATAATTCTCTTAAGTAGTTAATGTAGCATGTTTATCATCATTGTCTCATGAATATTGATAAACATATGTGATCATGCAAAGTTTTTCACTGAATGTATTCAAGCAAAATCATTCTCAATCATATTGTTCTTTCTTTGTTGTTTCTGTTGATTTTTAGTGAACACATGCGTTTGAATTGATCATGTCTTGTCTAAATTTTCATGCTCATGAGATGATACTTGACAGATAGAATATTGTTGATTCATCTTGATGTTTGTGATTAATACTTGTTTCTCATAGTTCATTATGAACTTGACAATTATTGAATAACATTGTCTTATCTTATTGTTTGCATAAAGAACAGAAATGTTGTTTCTGAACATAGCTTCAATGACTGTTACATGTGAAATCATGTACTAATGCATGATGATACATGTTTAACATACGCTTGAGTATGATTAATAACATCATGTGTCAAATCTTTGACTTGATATCATCATCATCATTATTAACTATGAGAAGAAATTTCAGAAGAATCAATCTCAATCGTTTTTGAGCATGTCTTGTGCATCGATTTAAATTTTCTATCATTAGATATATAAATCATGCAGATAAATCACTTTGATGCTCAGTCAAGACTGTTTTATCGATGAAAATTAACAGTGATATCATGATAGCATCATCAGAAAGCTTTTTCTGCGTTTCTCATCATTAATTAGCAGTATGCATCTTGTCATAGACTTGAAAGTTGTCAACATTATAATGTTGAATGAATGTGTAAATCAGCTCATCTTGAAATGATGAGTGACTTAACAAGAATCAAAGTGTCTTGATAATGTTATAATACAAAATGCAGTGCTGCTCTTCTTGAACTTCTTTGTAACTGAATTCAACTGTGAATGTTCAAGAATGTCACTCATCGTTTTCAACATCATATGAAATTTGATGTAGAAGTATTAATCACTTGTTTGCATCATGAAAGCTGACATGTTGATGTAAAACTTGCAAGCGTGAATCTTGAAAAAATTGATTAACACTGTCTTTGATAATCTTTGTTTAATGAAGTCAATGAGCAAACGCGTAATCTGCTTTGCATTGAAATGAATAGTATTGATTGTTGTCTATGTTTTTAATCATTTGAGAATTTGAACTCAACAATTCTGATATTTTCTTTGACACATTGACTGTTGTTTTGACATCATGATCAGTTGTCTTGACGAAGATTTCAACTTGCAACGCTGATGATGTGAAGAGAAGTTCAGTTTGAAGTTGTATTGTTTCAATTCTTGATGATATATGTTTCATATTCTGATTCAAATCAGCATTATTTATCTCAATGTTCATGTGCTCTTCTGCAAAATCATTTATTAACATATATTCTTAATTCTTGTCTTTAATGTTCATTTGAATGCTCTCATCATGAAAATCATTCAAGTTTGAATCTCATTCTGCAGTCTCATGATTGCATCAAATGAGCTGCATCAAATTGCATGATGATGATTCTGATGATGATGATAACTTTCGTCAGAAAATCTTTCGCAATTGATCATGCAAGCAAACATGATAGTGATGAAGATGATGTTCAAGCTCGCTGATGTTATTTATCTTTATTTCACATAAAAAACATACACGTTGCATTATCTGTAAATTGTTGATTAGTGTTTTTATATAACTTGTATGAAGCAATGATGAATTGTAATGATTCTTTATGCTCAACTGTTTATCTGTGCATGAAATGTCAGTAACAAGATGAATCAAAAAATGTCAATTGCAAAGTTGATGAATCACGTTTATTCAGAAGTTATTGACTTCAATTTAAGCTTGATAGTTAAGATATGTAAATCATGTAAACTATATTTAGCTAAATCATAAAGAGAATGAAATCAATCACTTGAATAAATATCATTGCTATTTTCATGATCTAGCTATTGTCACTTAAGATGCAATCATTTAAATTTCTTATAAGATGAGAGTAATAATTGCTAATGTGCTATATATCTCAAGTTGAAGTAATCTTCAGAGTTTACAAACTTTATCTTGTCATCATCATCTATCTCGCTCTTGTCATGACTTGATGAGCAACTCAAGAGATATATAACTATGCATTTATCTTCTTCACCTTCATTTGAAACTTTCTGATAGCATGTCAATTGCACTTAAACTCATCGTTGCTTCTTTTGAGCTTATTATAAATGTAAGACTGCTTAGATTTTATAGTTGTCGCTATTTAATGTACAATGAAGACTGAGAAGATTTAAGTATTGAAGACTAAAGACTCAAACTTAGATGAAGAAATTAACTGATCAACAAACGTAAAGATGAATTTATCAGTCAAATAAGTGACAGTAACGAGCGAAGATGATTGTTGATGATGAAATGACATTAAAGATGATGTAGTTTTGTTTCAAAGAATTTTTCGTCTGATGATTCTTCATGTGATGTCAACTGCTTGTTTGAATGACAACAAGAATTTTGATGCATTTGATGACACGTTTCAATTGAACTCATTTATTGCTACTGTCAATAGTTAAATCATGAGTTCAATTACAATGTGCATATTAATGAATCAGATGTTGCTACATACATCAACTTTGATGAAAGTGTACTTAATAATGTTGCACTATAGATAATGTTTGCAATAAACTGACTGTTTAATGAAGACTTTGATTTCATCAATAAATCTTCATTTCTTGAGAATGAGTGAAGTCATTTAATGACTAGATTGAATGAAGAGTTGTTGCAGTCAACTTCTTCGTCATTTCTCAAGATTGCTGTTGCTTAATATCATATCATCTTCAATTTTATTATTTCATAAGAATGATTTATATCTTGATGATAACAGATGCAAGTGAAGTTTTTACACTGCTTATGATAACATTGTCAATGAATAAGAAGATCAAGTATGTATGACTCATCTTTCTACAAATGCTTCTTATGTTTGTTCTTTAAACACTTTGCATGAGTGATGTTGCTGATTTGAATGAAAGCAATCAGTTAGCTGATACACAGAAGAAGCAACTTAAAATGATAATTAAGATTTCATCTTTTGACACTTGTATCTCTCTGTCTTTTCTTGATACTTTGAGCTCGAGAGAAGTTTCATCATTTGTGATATAATTGCTGAGATCTTTGCAAGTTCATGAACTGATTAATTTGATGATGAATTCTCTCTTGTCACTATTCTGCAAATGAAACAGTATATTTTTCAGATTTCTTCAATTATTGTATTTCTTCAACATCTTTATCATCTTGATTAATTAATCAAAGCAATGAACAATAGTTTGATTGTAAAGCGAAAAATGCATGTAGTTTCAGTTAATACATCAGTCGAAGATTAAACAAGATTGATCATTACATCAAAGCTCAAAGTCAAACTCACTTGCATGATTAAATACTCTTGTATCTGAGTTGTGTAAAATCTTTCTATCATCAAGTACAATTGTTCAGTTCACAACGTAAGACAGATCATATACATTTGAATCATCATCATGAAAGTTTACAAACTTCTCAATCATGTTTTCATTTGTCTTTTTATCATATATTTCAGAATCAATTTTGTTCTTTCAACTATTATTATTGATACTCAAGATCTGTTTGAATTGATGCTGTATGCTGTGTTTGAGTCATGAGTTCAGATCAGTAAATAAGACAGCATCTTTATAATAATAATAATAATAATAATAAATTCATACATTCTTGTGACATCGATTAGATTGACTCATGAGAAACTTTATGCTATTTGTATTGAGTGAACAAAACTCTCTGAGATAGAAAATCACTCGCAGTCTACATGACTGCTTCACGCAGTTGAAACAGTGAGTTTTGAAACTATGTATCAAATTTGTTCACGTTGATTGCACGTTAAAGAATGAATGTTCTAGTTACTTTAAATTGCTTCAAGAGCTTCATTTTCATCATCATCTTCGCTACTGCTCTGAGACTCTTCGTGATGATGATGATTATTCAATAGTTCAAGAAGTCAGCATCTTGTAGCATTCTTGATCGCAGATGCAATCAGTTCAAGCAGTGCATGAGTACATGCTTTGTCATCTGATGACTTTATTTGCAATCACATTGCAAGTTATTTATGTCTGAAACGTTTCTAGAGTGCAGATAAGCATTCAGATCTATGCGTTCAATTCTGATATGCATTGCAAGAGTGCTTTCTGCTTTCTGAAAATCATCACGCATTTTTATTGTCTTATTGCTCAGATGCAATCTTTGTGCTGAGATTATGTTGACATCTGCAATGCATTCTCTGTACTTTTTTCATCGTTGATTTCATTGATCTTTGTGATACTGCATTATTGCGATGCTATCGCTTGTTGAAATCATTGTGAAGAAGAAAATGTGTCGTCTGCATCTCAACTGTATCTTCGCATCTTCTTGAATGAAGACATTCAGAAGTATTATTTTCTTGATGACGAGTGAGCGAGAAATGACGCGATTAACTTTCATCAAACGAGCGTGTATTAGTTTGCATGCTTGTTTGATCTCTTGTGTTCAATCATTGACTTAACTGTGTAGCGTGATCTTGTTCTGTAACATGTTCAAATGAACATGTAGTGAACTCATGTATGTTTCTGTCTTTAGAGTTTCAATATTTACTCTTTTGAATGCTTCTGCTACGTGATGCAGAGTCTGATTCTGAAGTGTTTCTAGTCTGCATTCTTTGCTCAACAGTTCATTTTTCTTGTCACGCTGATGTCAAACTGACGCTTTGAATGCAATTTCTGATCTCACTACTGCTGAGTATACTTGTCTCGCTTTTATGAAGATAGCTTTTCATGTGAAGACTTCAAGATAACTAAGTGTCAGCATTCTTATGACGTGATTCATCTTTATTTGTTGAAGATGCACGTCTCATTGCAGTTTCATGTTCAGTTGCATCTTTAGAACTTGTACATCTGATTTCAATTTGATAACTGAGCTTTCTATTTATATGCTAGTCATCATGTTGAATCTTTTCGATTTTCTAGTGAAATGCGTAAGCTCATACTTTTCTGATGCAAACATTGCGTCATGAGTGCAAACTCATTTCGCGCAGACGTTGTGTGCTTTGCACAGTATTCTGCAGATTTCTTCAGTGAATCTGTCGTAGACTAGAATGTTAATATCGTTTATGAAGTCAAGCACTTCAATTTTAATTTTCAATGCTTTGCATTTTTCAATTAAACTTGCGTTGAAGAATAGAAAGAGAATCAATGAAATGAAAGACTTCTGCAATATGTTTGCGTTTATCTTATGCATGTTGCTCGTTTGTTCATCAAATATTAGCGATGTCTCTTGATTCTTTAGAAAGCTGCATGTTCATTCAATTATGTAGCTTGACGTTCTTTTCATTTTCAGCGTGTGCAGAAGTCTGACGTGTGAGACTCAATTAAACGCTTTGACGACGTTTAAGCTTAGCATGAAGATCACATATTTGATTTCACAGTCTTACACTGTGTGAACTTGATTTACTAGTAAATTTAACATCAAGATCACAAATCACTTGCATCTCACTTTCATTTAAGCATTTGATAGCATGCAATGAATTTCAACTATGTCACTCAGTCTTTTGATCATGATCGACTTCAGCGCTTTGCTCATGATATCGAGCAAAGCAATGAGTCGATACGTCTTTGAATTGATATAGTCGCTTTTCTTTGATTTGCGTAATACTATTGTCTGAGTCTTTTTGAACTGCTTCAAATAATACTTGTGTGTTACACATGCGTTGAATAAACTCGTCAGTACTGAGATCAGTTCTGCAAGATTCGCTTGAAGCGCTCTGTTTGAAATATCTGAAGCACTTGATGCTTTGTCTGCTTTTACTCGTTTGATTGTCTGCTTCACTTCATCTTCTGTGATGCATGAATTGAATGAGACTGTCAGAGATATGAATAATTCTACAATGTCGCTGACATTCACTTAAGAAGATGAGGGAAAGAACTTTTCTCGCAGTATCTTGATTTTTTCCTCAAACGTCGTTGTCATATGATCAATGTTGCTTCGCTTCAGTGATAAAAACTGAGAAAGCTTTTTAGATAGCTGACTTTCGATTCTAGCTCATTTTGCAAAGCATCATATTGATTTGAGTACTTCGCTTAACTCATGCATTTGTGTTTTGAAGTGTGCATGTTTCATTTGTTGAATGATCTTGTTTTTATGATCGTTGTGCTTTAGATATTCATTTCACGCTTCTAATGTGTCTTGCGTTTTTCATATGATTCACAGTCGTCTTGATTTCATTACTACTTCGAAGCAGCTTTGATTTCAAAAGTCTCTTACTCAATTTGATGACTTTGTCAAGAAGATAAATTTCTTGATGATTTTCTGTAGCACTCTGATAATCTTGCACACTCTGTCATTCATCATAGTCTTGTCGTCTAAAGAGTGTTTTAAAGATAGATGTATTTGCAGATAAGCACTCAATGCTTCTGTATTCATTTTCTTTCAAAGTCATTAAATCAAGAGTTGCACTGAGATTGTTTGTAAACATAGTTCTGTGATGATCGAAAGATGATTCAATCTCTGATGCAGATCAATTCGTATCTTGCACTTGCATATCATGAACTGTATTTTCTCGCTGCTAAAGACTAGATCAATCATCGTAAATTGATTGTGAGCTTCGTGAGTAATAGTGTCTGATTTCAGTAATAATTTCAGTCTTGCGTTTGTAATGATGTTTAGTAGAGTATCAGTCATCGTATGATGAGTGAAGCATCTTCATTCTTCTCAATGAGAATGATGTAGATTGAAATCTTCTATGATCAGTTGTTTGCAATCATTCTTGAGTAGTTCATTCAAACAAGAAATGATTGAAGATCTCTCTGTGAATGTAGTAAACAGTGAGCATGAGTTGTAAACGTTTAGAAGTCTTAGCATCTGCATTTCATTATCTGTGTTGCGAGTTAATATTCTGATTGAGCAAATGTCTGACTCAGCTGTTTTTACTATTCATTGATTGAATCTTAGATGTTTGTTAATGTATATGCATGTTCTTGATTGAGATGACGAGTTTTTCACTAGATGAAAGAAGTTGTGTGCTGAGCTAAATGATTGCAAGTCGTTGTTATTGCAATCTTGCTTCTGTATAGCTACTATGTCAAATTCGCGAACTTCTTTGTTAATTAAAAACGATTCTTGAATTCTTAATGATTTTCTGATGTTGTACTGTAAAATTCGTAGAAAAGACTGTTTTATCATAGAGTTATTTGTAGCTGTTGTTGACTCTGCAATGAGAAGACTCTTTGTATGCTTTCGATCATCAACAATCTATCGAAAATATGTTGTATACATTGCATGCAACATACATAGAACATGATCTCTATGCTGATTTTTCTTCTAGACTCAAGAGATTACTCAGAGAGTTTTCTTGCAACAGATTCACAGTTCAAGATGAACGAGATCTCTCACTGCTCAGATTTCAACAGTTTACTTCTTAAGCATGAATCACAGATGTATTGCAGTCGATTTCTTCTTTAATCACATCGACATACGTTACTGTTCTTTCAAGCTATATAAATGATGTCTTTGACTAGAAATTGATTCTATCATCAAGATATTCAAGAGTCAAAGCTCAGTGAAGAGATGAGATTCTTGAGATTGACAGTCATCGTCATTGTATATCACGTCTCGCAGACACTCGCTTCGCTTGTAAGACATGTAACTCATCTGTTTCATGTTATCTGTAGAGATCTTTCTCATGCAGATCGATTATGTTTTGCAGAAATGTTCATATGCTACACTTTTAATCAGATAGCGTAGTTCAATCATTCTCTACTAACTCGCTTGTGTTTCTCTTCTTTTAACGAAGTCTTCTCGTCAGCGTATCACTCATGTATAGAATGTCTGTGTCTGAACGTCTGTTAAATGATATTAATGAGACTCTCGAGTTTGCTCATGTCAAACTTAATGAGTCTCGTGAGTTGCTTGTGTTGTAGTAACAGACACGCAGTCTTAACAAGATTTATACGTAGTTAGCATGTAAATTTAAAGAATGTTCATGATTCAAGTTCTTTCTGCTAATCATTCTCAACAGATCAAATGCAAGAGTGTTCTGTCTCAGTTCTTGTCATCACAACGACAAGATACTGAATCGAATGATTTTCATAAGCGATTTTCCTTGTAGTTCTGCGTTCTATTTAACTTTCTCATCTGCATGCAGATTGCTTTTTGTAGCATGCGCATTAAGATTATTAAAGTCTGCGTGATCGCGAAAACTCTGCACGCGATCAATGCACAGCGCTTCATCATCACGCAGCATCTCAATGTTATTCAAACTTTTGATAATCTTTAAACTTTACTGTAGCTAGACAGTAAATTTGTAGTCAGCATCGCGTACAGATGAGTTTCATTGCTGATCAAGACAATATCTTTAAGAAAATACTTAATGTTTTTTAAATTAAACTGTTTGTCTTACAACTTTGTTCTATTTGTTTACTTCAAAACATTTAATATTCTTTCTATGACTGCTTTTTTGACAGATTCAAGAAATGAATGAAGTTCAAAAGTAGTATTTTTTCATCTTTTAACATGTTGAGTAATGAAAGCTTGTCTGACACTAGTCGTGATGTTTCATATGTGTTCAATCAACACTATCTTTATGATAGTATTATTTAATGTTTATTAAGTCACAAGTAATGCAAAGAGCAATTGAGAAGAAAGTGAAATTATGCAATACATTTGAAAAATTGAAGTGTGTAAGATTCAATGAACTTGAATAATGATTCTTTAAATCTGCTTTAATTTAAGAATATCATTCTTTAACATCTTGACTTGAAGAAAATTTCTTGACTTTCTCTGTTGTTGAATTGACAATGACATCACATTTCAGTGACTTTATAATGATTGTCATCTCATCTTTCAATCATGTAAACTATGATTTGCATCATCAAGCGCTTGAATGTAATCTTCACAACAAGATGTTAAAGCTGTGCTACTCATAAAAAACTTCAAACAAAGTGCTTATCTTCATGACTGTATTCAGAAAGCAATTAATAATAATGTGAAAGTTATGCAATCATCAAATGAGTAGATGCAACACGTCTTAATTAAACTACATGATTGATCTGCTCACTGACAATAAATGAATCATTGTGATTCGTGATACTCTTATGAAAGTGCTTGCTATCACATTCTCATAAATTGCAACAGTGAGAGTGATAGACAGATTCACTCAAAAGCATTATAACTTGCAGTGTAATATTGATTTTGTTAACAGACATCATGATGTTAAAAGATGATCAGTTATGCTTTTTAAACAAAGAAAATCTCAATTCAATATAAATGACTGACTATCTTGACAGATTCTGATCGAATTACAAAGATATATATCACAGAAAGACTCAACATGAAAAATATGCAGATCAATGAAGATGTAACTGAAATGTTTACAATGCAGCTTGTTTACTCATGTCTCAGAGTGAAACATGATAAGCGATAAAAATGCAAACAATATTCACTGTATCATTTCTTCTATATTGTTAGCTTGAATATAGTGAAGAATACAATGTAAATAAGCATGATTCAATAAAAGATGAATAACAGCTTTGTTGTTTTATGAATGAAAGATAATCATCATATCAAAATTAATTGTAATTGTAATTCATACATTCTTGTGACATCGATTTAGACTCGACTCATGAGAGATTCTATGCTACTTATATCGAGTGAACAAAACTCTCTGAGAAAGAAAATCACTCGTCGTCTATACGACTGCTTCGCGCAGTCGAAACAATGAGATTGACACTGTGTTATCAAGTAATGAATTTATAGCTTCTATTCAGCGCGTGACGCTCGAGTAAACTCTTGATGAGAGTGTCTGTGCTGTTTGATTATGACGCATCATCTTTGCTCTGCTCTTCATTGATGATATTCTATACAACGATGTTTCGATTCAATTCTCGATTTGAAGACGAAAGACGTTTTCTTTGCACTCGTGATGCTCGTGATTGTAACGTACGTAGAGCTGTGTTCTCTTACTCAATGATTGTCATTCATTGAGCAGAGAAATATATGATGAAAGAGAGATGCACATGATGAGAAGATAGAGTGTGATTGTACTGAGTAACTCTTTTCTTCTCTTGATTTGACTTGTGTCACGTAGACGTTGAATAAACTGTTAGTATAGACGTGCGATCGCAATCGTTCAATGTTTCTCTGATCAATGAAAGAGAATGCATTCTGATCGTTCTCTTGAGCTCTCGATTTTCCACGTGAATAGATGAATGACTTGACGTCAAGTAAAGAAGATGAGCTCAAGCTCTCTCAGTATATCAGCGTGATCGACGAGTCACTACTTCTTCGAGCACTGTAGTCACGTCTCTCAATACTTGAAACGACTATTCTATCTGATATCTTTTCATCAATTACTCGACGACACTGTCGATGTGATGAAGACGTTTCGATATCGACGCAGTCAACGAGTTGCAAATTCTTCGATCACTTGTAGTCACAACTCGCAGACTCTTCATCTGAATTGTCTTTTTCACTAGTAGTATCTTTTCATCTCTTACTGACATCGACATGTTATTAATCTTCTTCGTAGATCGATTGTGACTGTTAGAGAGAATGTTGTCGCGTGAGTGAAAACTCTGCATGACGACTTTTCTGATCACGCAACGTTCTAACATCGTTCAAACTGCGTTGAATTGAGATCTCTTGACTCTTTTGACTTCTATTCGAACACAGAATAGAATCAAAAGATTCGTAGTCGACATCATGTACAGATGAATCTTGTTGTCAGTTAATAAATCATGTATATCAATAAAGATTGACAAGAAGTTTAAATTTCACAAAGCAGAATCAAATAAACTTTACTAATATTCAGAAGCAGTCAGCAGTCGTTGACATGAAAGAAAACGTTGCAAACGACACAGTTGTTCTGTTTACAACAAAGAATAACGTTGACTCGATTAACAATGCAGCGTCTACTCATGTTCAGAAGCAGTCAGCAATCATTAACATGAAAGAGAGTGATTTGAATGACACAGCTGTTTTAAGTACAATGAAGAATAACGTTGACTCGATTGATAATGCAGCGTCTACTCATGTTCAGAAGCAGTCAGCAGTCATTAACATGAAAAAGAGTGATTCAAATGATACAGCTGTTCTGAGTACAACGAAGAATAACATCAACTCAGCAGACAATGCAGCATCTACTCATGTTCAGAAGCAATCAGCAATTGTTAACATGAAAAAGAATGATGCAAATGACACAGCTGTTCTGAGTACAATAAAGAATAATGTTGACTCAGCAAATAATGCAACGAAATCTGATAAATTTGTAAAGAGTGTACATTTACAGCAGACTGACAAGAGTGAAAATCTCATGAACAAAACTCACATGCTTTTATATTATTCTTGAAAGCAATCAAGATTTAATCATTCAAAGAAAGATACAACAAGCATCATATTAGCTGATTAAACATTGCACTATAGTAAGTCATTGAAGTATGTGTATGAATGACAGACTAATGACAAGTGATCTTTACAGAGAATGATGAAAGTTTTGAATCATTGCATTCAAAGTGATGAAAGTCAAATGACAAGATGCAGACTCAAGAGAATAACATGTTGATGTTAACTTCAAATAAGTCTAACATTTCAGCTTCAAATGTTGATCAGTCAATAAACATAAGTTCAGAATTGAAGTATGATAGTTTTTCATTGAAGAAAAACAAAATCATCAGCTCATATTAAGATTCAATGAGTTGAGTTGAACAACATGAAGTAACTGTATCATTTTCGTCTCATCAGATGAAATCTCAACAGAACATGATGATTTTTGATCATTCAATTACAGAAGATTTCGCAAGAGAGTCAGATTAAGCGCGATCAAACATGAATTTCAATGATGATAAAAATAGTGAGCAAAATTCAAAGAAGCATTTTCATGAAGAAAACAGATGATAAAATTACGCTCAATTATTTCTGCATGATTTTAATTATATTAAATCTCAGTCACGCATACATTTGCAGAGAATGAACACGTCACTCTTTTTATATCAGACTTTTGAAATTTTTGTGATGTTTGAAATGAAAATGTTCATGAGAAAAAAATTCAATGTCGATGATATAAGTCTTGAAAAGATAAACATGAATGTCAGCAAGATTAAGAATGAAGCATACTAATTTATTAATAAAACAATAAAGATGCTTGAATTAATTTGTCTGAATCATTTATTGCACATAGCACATGATGAGATCAATAATGCTCATTACAAGAAGAAGTTCAATGAACATCTGAAAGAAAACACTCTTAGTACATTTCAGTCTAAAGATGCAAAGTGCTTTTTCAATAACAAATTGAAAATTGAATGTTCATGTGTAAATGCAAGCTCATCTGCACATCTCATATTATCAAAATTTGTCAATCTAGTTATCATTTTGTCAGTCTTGATCATTAACTGACTAAAGAAGATTTGAATTCATCTTAACAAGAACAATGATTTATTACATTGATAAATTTATCACGCATATTGTGATGCAAAGATGAACGCGCTAGTCATCAGATTAACATGAACAGATAGAGATTTTCTAATAAAACAAGAGCAAGCTAGTTCTAGTTTCATATGTGTAATTACAGTAAACATGTACAAGACTTGCGTTGCAGCATTGATGAGAAATTAATATTAATCTGAAAGAGCAACTTCTAGATCAAAACAATCACAGTCAATATGATAGTTCTGAAATATAAAATGAAGTCAACTGATTGCAAATGAGACGCATAAAGAGATGATTCAGACATTCAAAATCATTAATCTGTTTAAGAACATGAATAAAAAATCTTATAAGTGATTTGTTACAGATACACTCTTTGAACAATCTTTCATACAAATGATGACATGAGTGAACACACTGATGATAGATTTGATGATGAATCAACATGAATCAATATGAAAAGAAAAAGAAGCTCATCAAGTCAATTTAATATACTGTATATACAAAAATTTGAAAAAGATGAACAAGACACATATGAAAATCATTAATCTTCAAGAGAAAGATCATTAAGTCATTAGAAAGTACATCAAAGAGCTAAAAATCATATGCAACACACTATGATTATGATGTGATATCAATTTATCAAAGTTTTTCAACTCTTCTCTTACAGATGTGAAATTAAATAAGCATCAAGATGTTGATTGCAAGCTTTCATCAATGTTCAATGAACTTGTCAATTTTTCAGTGATGACAATCACTGAATCACTTCAAAAGAATAAAGATAGAAAAATGTAAAAGTGAAAAGCACAAAAGTGCATTAAAGATCAATCTCAAATCAACATTAACAACTGAATGATGAAAGTTCATTGACTTAAAGTACTTAGCACATTTTCGCGTCTTAAACAACTTTCAGAGACACAGTTACTTACGTTCTCTGAAGAAGAAGATTGAAAGAAGAAATATGTTTGCTTTGAAATAAATCATCTTTACAACTTGAAAAGAGTTGAATCTTTCTACAAGAAGTACATTCTTAAGATTATCTTCAAGATGAACTGTATCAAGATCAAAGCAATTAACGAACTCATCAATCATGTTTGAAACAAGAATAAGAAGATTGTATTCTGTATCATGAGTTTTATGAATGCACTTATTCTTTATTGAGTAAGTGACAGAATCTCTACTTTCTGTTAATGTTGTTCTTGAAAATTATCACATGCATAGCGAGAGAAAACATGTTCAACATGATTATTAATGTCTAATTATGTAGTACTTTTGACTTGTTCTTAAAGTTTCAATGACTTTGATAACTTCAAAATTGCTCAAATCTAAAGTGATGAACATAGTTTGATTGTTTCAAGAAGATTCAAAAAAACTGCAGAAGTATTCAAATAAAAAGTTATCATGCTTTATCATTAACATTATTAAATTAATCAATGTTAATTACAATTTATATAGAATCAAGAGACTAGTTCAGATTGATTCAAAATGAATGAAGAAAAATCAAGCATAAATCAAGAAGAGAGTCAATCATCTTAAACAACATGAGAAAACTATCACTTATGACTTGCGCTGCGTAGATTTGCAGATCGAGATGCTGATATATGATAGACAGAATCATCAAGCGCATCTAATGAACATGATATTAAAGCTCAAAACATTTCAAGTTAAAGACTTAATCAGAGATATTGAGAATGATAATAACGACAAAGATGATCACATTGAACTCAGTAACAGAATGAAAAACAACGACTGTGCATAAATCACATCACTTCATACATGTGCATCAAGAAAGCATGATGTGTTACTAGTTTATCAGTCTGTATTATAAATAGTTGTACTCATTCTTTCTTCTTTGACATTCACTGATATATTCATCAAAACTTATTGAGATCATGAAAAAATTTATATAATCAACATTAAACTCTGTGATTCTTAATGATGTTGCAAATATTGCTTCAATGATTCAACAAATCTTCAATGATACAGACAATACTGCTCAAGCATAATCATAAATTCTCATTTTCGTTCTTTCAAATAGATTCATTTGAATAGCTCATTAAGAAAATCATGACTACTCAATTAACATTGTGTCTGAATGTGTGCAGATCAACAATGATTTGAAGAAGCAGACGCAGTATTATTTCTTAAATTGACAACAATGTTCATCTGTACTGATCTCAGCTACGATCATTCTGCATTTATGAAACGCAGCAAAGTCTAGAAAACTTCACTCATCAAAGTAATGAAAGTGTCTGTCAAATGTCAGCAATCTTACAACTTGAAATCATGCTTTTATTACATCACTAGTATCAATCATGAAAAGAGATAGATGAAAGACTACAAGTAAGAAAAGTGCGCTCTTTTTAAAAATCATGAGTCTTGAAGTTCAAGTCATCTACATGAAAATGTGTACTTGAAAAGCTTTCTCATACTTGTCAAACATTCACATACTGCAAATGATGCAAATATGAACACAATCAATGAAGATCTGAAGTACAAAAGTATAGAAATATTTTCTCAGAAAAGAGAAGAAGTGCTGTTAATGCATGTGAAAAACGTGTGATACTTCATTTATATTATACTTTGATTCAAAAGTTGACTTAACTTCTAATGTTTGAAAATTGAATGTCAGCTCGCTTATTTGTGAATTTGCATCAACATGAGTAACTCATGTTTTGTGATGATGATTCACTCAAAGTTCATCATCATAAATACAAAAGTCACAATCTGTAAAATCTAAATTCACAAAAGTCATTTGCAAAGATTCTGACTTGAAGAGTGTACTAATTACAATCATTGCAATTATTATTAACAAGATCAATGATGTAGTTGCTTGATTGAAGAAGACACAGATGCACTTTGCTTCGTCACAATCACAATAGTTAAGTTTTATGATCTTTAAGTGATTGTCATTAAGCTATTAAATGCAATCAAGAGTATTAAACTCGATAACTTTCATACATCTTGAAAACTACATGATGATTAATGACATCAAAGTAAACATCATGAATTCAATGAATCTGTTTTGCAGTTCAATGAATCATACATCAGTCAAACTTGCAAAAACAACAGATTGACTCTGAAACATCATCTCATCAGAAGCTATGAAAACTCAATCAACAAAGTTGCACATCAAAAAATGAAATGCTTTCTTTATATATTATATATATATAGCTAGAATCATGACTATATACAGCTCATTAAAATATACAAGACATTATCACTTGTATCTGAATAACTGTTTTGCTCTGCTCATCATTAACAGAAAGTCTTACTGCTCGATCTTGCGCTTCGTCATTAATCACTTATCATGTGCACTAATGTAATGAATCGACTCAATGAGATCATTCTGATCGCACTTCTTAATATCTTTATGATTGCATATGTCTAAATCTTGCAAGAATGTTTTCTTCATGTTTCTTGCATGAGATGAAATATGCAAGCTAGAATTATTCAATCATTGCATTTTAACAAAGCTGCAAAGTATTTATCTGCAAAAGAAATCATCTTTTGCAAGATCTTGAAGTTACTTTTGTCATAAATTGTAAAAAGTTTGAATAATCTTGTCTCTTTAAAGATAGTACATAAATATTCAATACAATTAAAGATCTTGAATGTTCATGTCATGTTGATTAATGAACTTTGACATCACACTCAACATCATCAACTTACGAACATGAGAAAAACTTTCTATTGCTGAATATTCTGCATTTGTTCAAGAACTTGCAAATCACAACATCAAACTTCTAACAGCAATTGCATTGAATAAAAAGAGAAATTTTGCAAAACAATATCATTATACAATCACAAAAGCGAAATCTTTCTATCTACTTTTCATATAAAGCACACGACTCATTTTCTTCATCGCAAAACGCAATGCTCATAATCTCTTCGTACATACTGAGTGTTTCTTGATCTTCAATCTTGCAAGTCAACAAAGATTTTCAATTTCAAAGATTATGTTCAATGTGCTCTTGCAATTCAAGTATGATGACAGTTTAATTAATTGAGTCAGACTTTAACATTCTGTCAAGATGCTAAAAAAGTATCAGCGTATCTGCTTTAAGATCAGTCAAGCACATGCAATTAATTTAACTTAAGATCGAAGATCATGAAAAGTCAGCTCACAGAATTTTTCTAGCAGCTGTGTCAAACTACTGCAAAGCTCAGTTCTTTAATGAGTAAGATTATCTACTTGCACATCAAGCGAAGATATAAGTCTAAAAGATGACATTTATGATGCTTTTGCAAATGATTGATTTCGCGTACATTGATATAGTCAACTGATCTCAGATTTATGATTTTGAAAATAATGATGAAATCACGAAAAAGCTAAATGAGTTATTGAATCTGCTGCAAACAATGACAATGCAACAATTGATGTCAGATCAGATAATGTCAAATTAATTCAAGATATTGCAAAGAATGTTAATGCATGAAATTTGACAAGTCATTGCAATGCATTTATAGCGAATAGTTCAAGCTTTATGAAGGCTGCAAGAAGTCAAAAGTAGCGATAAAAATGATGAAATCAATAAAAGAAAAGTTTGAGTTGTTGTTGATATAATGTCAAAGAATGAGAGAATGAATCATCATTGAAAATCTAAAGTGAGTACAATGATAACATTCATTGTAGCGATGCTTCATATTATAATCTGTCTATAAATAAGTCTCTGTAAATATATATAATATACATAGATAGAAGAATCGACATATGTGACATAAGCAACGAAAGCAAGATTCATTTCAATGCATATGAACAAACGCAAATTATATTGAAATGCAGTTCAAAGCATATGAATGAACGCAAATTTTATCGACAAAAGCAGAACTCAGTCAGATGAGCTCAACTTAAATCTCGATTTTATTCAGCTTTAAGTGACAAATGTTTCTTTCGCTAAACTTTAAAATTTAGTTCACTTTACAAACTGTTGATGTTGCATCAATAATGCATTGTAAGTCTTCATGCAATTCTTGTGCAATTGCAAATGTTGATGTATCATCTTTGATGTCAGATATTGAAAATGAGCTGTATTAAATCTTTCTTTTCAAACTATTCTTCATGTTTATCTGATCTATTTCTGTATGAGCATCAATTTCATCATCACTTCAGTGCATTAATATTTAATCAGCAATAAAGACAAATTATGTACATCATTAATCATCTTGTTCATTGCTTCATTTTTAAGTACTTTTACATGTCTCATTATTTAATGTAACTTCAGCATGACTTTTTAAGATTGAATGCTCTCATGTGTGATTTAAACTCATTGCAAACGTGTCTGATTTTTTGTTGATATCATAGCTTTTATTGTTTTCAGAAAAGTTTAATTATTACTGTATATTTTATATATTTTTTCATGACATTCTTGATTCACTGTCATTACATCTGCAAGATGTTTCATTCTTGCAATTAATTCTTTCAGCTCATCATGATGAATGATGACTAAAGTTGATTCTTTCAGTCTTTTATTTAACTCTCAGTTCATTTTCATCATGATTGCTGTAACATTATTTTTGCTATCATTATCATTTAAGTAAACTCTTTACTTTGATGTGAACATGTTGAAATTGTATTATCTTATTGATATTTTCTTGTTTGCAATTATAACTATCTTTAATGATTCTGATCAAAGAGTTGCTGTGTAAAAATGATTTCAATTCATCTTTGTTTACTCAAGTGTTTCTTTCATTCACTTTCACTTCAGCTGTAAAGATGTTTTGCACAGCTTTGATTTTCAATCTCTTTTAAGTATTAAGTTGTTGCAAATTCAACACATTATCATCTTGATAACTTTGTCTGATTTTTGAAAGTTCATGTTTATTATTGATCTTTGTATCAGCTTTTGTAAGTGAATATCTATTGATATCATGTTCATTTTCATCTGTAAAGTCTCTGTTGATATTACTCAATAAACATTAATAATCTGTCACAATGCTCTTTCTTGCACTGATCTCAGCTTAATGCTCAGACTCTTTCAATGATCTTTCACTTTCTGTAATGTATATCATATGATGACTTCATGACTAAGCAGAGAACGTGTCATCACAAAGTATATTTGCTTACTTGTTGTCATTGATGAGTCTCAAGTAAACTCAATGATTATCTGCATGATCTTTTGTTTAATCACTAGTTTTGCTTCAACATGATGTTGAGATCGTGTCTAAAATCTAATCATACTGCAGCGAGATAGTGCGTAGCTGAATAGAATGTTTGATCAATAGAGATAGCTATAACTAGAATATTAAGAATACAGAAGAAATCAAAGAGAGTTTCGAGCTGTATCTATAGTAGGGCAAAACAAAGAGAGCGAAGCAGGTTTGCTCGAGTATCGAAAGCGCTAGAATAGAGTGTTGAGGCTAGAGGTTCAACATGAGCCAAAATCTCTAGAGCTTGTTGACTAGAAAACTCTATTCAATCTCGACACACTCGTAACACATGATGCATGTAAGTCACTCATTTCAGCTTAAAGTTTAGTTGAACTTTCAAGACTTTGATATCTGATTTCAAGTTAATTTAATGTTTTATTAACTTTACATTAACTTTCATATTTGTCATGATTCTAGTCTTGTCAGACTCAATCTTCTAGTCTTGTCAGATTTATTCTCACTTTGTTATCTTGACTAGTCTTTATTGAGTTTAACGTTGATTGAGAAACACATATATGTAGTCAGCTTCTTTTCTGTAATTATCTTTCTTTCTTAGCATTTATCTTCTAGTTAAATAACACTTTTATTTGACTCGCTTTAAACAGATCTCTAACATTAAATAAAAGCTCATCATCTACTATTCTGCTATCAATGAATAAATGATACAAAATAATTTATTCAGTAAGAAAAATTTGCAAGAAATTCTTCAAATTTGCATCATCATTTTAAATCACAAGAAATTCTTCGATTTTACACTCATTTTCATCATTCTATTCGCAAGAAATTCTTTGAATAAAGCACTTAATTATTATTTGAAATTCACAAGAAATTCTTTGAATTTTCACTCATCAAAAAACATTAATCTCTCATTTACTTTTACCTCAACAACTTCTATCTTCTCTCATCATGACATGCAATGTTGAGTCAGTTGAGTCTTGAACAACTCATCTGTTTAAAAACACTGTTAATAGAAGAGTTTCACTTCTATTCATCAATGCTTCAATCAAAGTTGAGAAAGCTGTCATTTCATAAAACATAAACATTGAAGAATAACTGTTTCATTGAGTCAGCAATCAATTTGATGAAGTTATCAATATGCTGAACGAGCTTCAAAGTCAGCAAGACTTGACTTTACAACTTAATGAACATTGACTTCTTGTATAAGATGATCACAGAAAGAGAGCAAAACAACTAGAAGTCACTTTTGATAAAAATGATGAATTAAAGAAAAAGATCAATTAACTACAAGGCGAGCAATTGAACTTCAGAGCGAAACAACATCAAGCTGATTAATCTATGTCTTGTCAAGATACTCAGTCAGCTCAACAACGAGTCAATCAGAAAGTTGAACGAAGCTCAACTTTCAAAGCTCATTCTCAACGAGAATCTTCTACTCTATCTGATAATGAAAACGAAAATGATCATCACAAGTTTATCAAGCTTTCAAATTCATTCATCTTCATTGAAACAGATGACTTTATTTGAGAAACATGAAACATTAAAATAGCTGACAAGCTCAATGTCAACGCGAATCATTATTCTACTGAAAAGATTCATATTGTTTATGTGATTTTCAGACTAGAAGATGATGCTGATCAGCAAATTTATGCAAAGCATCATATTGATGCTTTCTTATTCTATCAATCACTATCAAAGTTATTGAAACATCTGAAAGAAATTTATGAAGATCAGAATCTGATTTGAAAGTGTTGTTGCAAATACATTGCTCTGAAGCAGCTTAACAAGTTCTTCAGCTCTTTCTATTTAAAATTCACTAGAATATTCAGCTTTTTGAACTACGATGATGTCACTTTAATGAATAACATTCAGAATAAAATCAACAATCATCTTCAGAATGTATTATCAGTTTATCTCATAAAGTTTAGCTCACTTGATAAGCTTAAGATCTTTCTTCAAGATGTGAATAATAAACAATGAGTCAATTATCAGCTACGTGATGAGTAATGAACAGTCAAATTGATAGCAGCTTTGAAAAAACGTTTTATTTCTTTGTTGACATCAGCTTCAGTCTTGATTACTAGCTATGTTCAATTCACTACTTTTTTCATTCTTGAATCTGAATGATCAAGAATGTTAATCATTTGCTTCAACTGCAAAGTATTGAATCATCTTTCAAAGAATTATTCTCAGCTGAAGACTAGTACTTTAACATCTCATGCATTCATTTCTCATCTCAATGAAATCATCATGTCAAAAGAAGAGAAGAAATTATTTATAGAGAAATCAAAGAATGAGACAAAAAACTAGTGACTTTCATCAAAGATGCAATAAAAGATGTGTTAATTTCTTCAACTGTTAAGAAGTGCAATGTCAGACTTGTTTCTAACAACTTATTGTAATAGCTCTGAATTCAGTCTGAATTCAGTCAGACTTGTTTCTAGCAGCTTTCTCTAGATTAACGTCAAAGATAAAGTCATGTGTTGTGACTTTGTCATGAGTGACAGTATATAAATAGAGCAGTCGTATGACTTCTCTTCATAATCTAGATAGATTTCATCAGATGTGATACTGTTTGCTCTATTCTTTCAATAAATTATGAGCTCAATTAGCAAGAAGCTTTCAACGTAATTAAATTAAAACATTCTAAGCATTTGATGCTCAACAACTTGATATGAAATCTATTTAAATGAGCAATCAGCAATCACTTACTACGCGTCTCACAAGAAAACAAATAAGTACATTGACTTAGAGAAGTTCAGTGAAATTTGACAGCTTACTACACATTTCATGAAAAGATAAATAAGCATTCACATCAAGTCAACAGTTTACTACAAGTTTTTAAGAAAGTGAACAAATAAACACATTCAATTACGTTGAAAAACGCATAAACTTTTATCATCACTGACGAGATTAAATTCTTTTTACTTCACTCATTAATTTATCTAATATCTTTATTTTTTTTCTTCGATTCTAACAACAAGCTGAGTCTACATTGCACATCATGAACTTTAATGACTTCTTCATCAAACAATAATCTGTTCTCATTCTCACTTGCAAGAACTGCAATCAATGATTTTCTTTCATGAAGAGATGACTTATTGAGAAAGACTTGTAATTCATTATTGAAGACAAGTCTGATTTGAACACACTCAACAACATCATCAGCATCATAAGTGAAATTCAATCTTTCAACTTTGAAAGTCAAAAGATCGATGCAAAAGCTCATTACTAACTAATCATTTGCATCATCATTGATGATCAAGAATATATTATAAACAAGACATCAGCAAAAGAGATTTGAAATGCTCTGAGCTATAAATACAAAGAGAAGTTACAAATCACTGAGAGACAATATTTGATGAACTTTATTGACTACAAAATGTCGATGAATATCTTCATTGAAAAAACATGAACACATCTCATCAAATTGACTTGAAAGATCATTGCAACACAGAAAGACATAAGCAATTTATTCAAGTCAAAACGTTGCTTTCAAGTCTTACTTCAATTACTGTCAGATGAATATACAGTCATTTGAAACATCATTGATGCGCAGAATAAATCAGACATTGAGAAGAGACTTTAAAAGCTACAAGAGAAGAAAGCACAATTAAAGATAACAGAGACTGCGCTATGAGTTAAGCGAGAAAACAAACGCAAGCACACTGATCATGAGCAGAATAAACATAAAATCAGTCATCATTGCAAAAGTTTCTCAGACTTCAACAGTGATCAATTGCATCATCATCAGTTGCAATGATTTTTAAAATGTTTTCTCTGTGAAGATGAACATCATTTAGTCGATTGTTCTCATCTGTTTGCAGCTCAAAAGCTTGTGAAAAAATGTAAAGATAAAGACAAAACAAAGCATAAAAGCGCTGATAATTTTCAAACTTTCATTGAGCTTCTGAAGAGCAAGTACAAGAAACACAGAGTTTACAATGTGAAAAGCAACAACTCTGAAATCTCTAACAATAATGAGAAAGATGAGAATGAGAAGAGCGAGAATATTGCAGCTTTGTCAAAGAACATTGTCAATAAGATTTCTGAATTTGACTGAATTGCAAATTCTGATGTTTTCTCACACATGATTGATTAACTTTAACTTTTTAGTGATTCTTTAGTTTACATTAAAAGATGCATCATCAAAATTGAAGAGAAAAAATTGTATGTTAATCATTGTGATACAGCAGTCATGCAAGATCATCATGAAAACTCAGTTAAGCTGTCTTCTGTTTTTTATGTTTTTAAGCTTGAGATGAATCTTCTTTCTGAAAGAAGAATGTATAAGAAAGATTTACAAGAAAGCTTTAATGATAAAAATCTGTACATGCATGATAAGCAAGAGAAGCAGATGATTGAAACTTTAGAATGCAAAGACATTTACATAGTAAAGAGAATTGCAAATGATCTTGATGAATTTGCATTACTATCAATTATGCAGCATGACATTTCATCAGCATTTTTAGCAATGCACAGTTCAATGAATCTTGATGATTCAATGAATCTAAATCACTTTGCATCTCACACTGATGTGATTCATCATGAGAATGAGATTGAAGTTGATCACGATCAACTTAGTTTTGCAAATGACAAAAGCTTCAAGTTGTACAAGTTATAACATCATCATTTTGCTCATCTTGAATCAGCAAAGCTTCATCAACTTCATAAGATCATCACTTTGAAAAAATCTATTTTTATCAACGACAGTCATAAGAATGTGTGTGAAATATGTGCGCTCATCAAGTTCATTAACAAACGAGAACACAATGTCAGCAATCAAAAGACAAGTATCTTGACTTTCATTTTTATAAACATCTGTGAATCACTATCATCATTTCTTAATAACAAGTCATACTTTCTAAAGATAGTTAACAATTACTTCAGAAAGACTTGATGCATTTCTTTGAAGTAATGATTCAATGCATCGAATGCTCTGCGAAAATGAAAACTCAATGTAAAGCTTCACAGCAATGTCAAACTTCTCTCAGTATGCAGTAACAACGTCACGAAACTTAAAGTCATCTTGAATGACTAATGCTCATCAGTTGACATTGTTTCTTAATACACTATTTCACACATGTTGATTCAAAATGAAGTAGTCAAAAAAGTTATACAAATTACAGAAAATTCAATGCAAGTCATGATCAAGAATGTTAAACTTTTCATTGAGTTCTGAGCAGAAGTTGCAAAAACAAATGTTTATCTGCAAAATTAAATCATTATAAAACTCTTAATCAATGAAGTTCTCATGATTTCAAAGAAGACATTCATTGAGATCAAGCTTTCAATTAATCATGTACAAGTATGAGAATGCAAATGTTACTCATACATTAACTTTAAGTCATTGTCAGTTGAAGACAAATGAGACAAATTCATGAACAGAGACAGATTCAACGTCTTCATGAAGTATGTGAAAAATATTGACAAGCAATATCATTTCTGAGTTTCAGATCTTAATTAAGTCATCAAGAATCATGTTGTCAAGTTTGCTGAAGATGAAAAGAATAAAGACATGAACTTGCAACTTTGCAAGCAAACATTCAATGTTTTCTCAGAGTGAAGATTTGTAAGAAAATCATTAAAGAATAATGTTTCAACTAATGTTTCAAAATCTGATGCTTTCATGATTGATGTTTCATCTGAATCAATTGATGCATTGAAGATTATTGCAATTAACTTGAATGCACTCAATTCTAAGATTACGTCACATATGTCAGATGAGCACAAAGTTCACGCAAATGTTCAAATCACTCAAAAAGTCTTTGCATCAAGCATGTTTAAGTCAGCAGCTTAAACATTTCTGCATATAGTCATTTTAAAGAGAAAAAGAGACAGCGAAGATCAACAACTGAAAGAACGCATATTTAAAATCTTGCAAGCTATGATAATCTGATTCATCACAGAGAAAGTTGATGATGATGAAAGTGATTTTAACACAAGCATGTCATGAACATTATTTGACATCAATGAATCTGACTCTTTTAAAGCAATAAGAATTTTCACATTAAACATTTACAAAGACGCAATGCAAAACTCAGTTTGAAAGAAACTTTGAAAAGAAGCAATTAATACAGAACTTGTGACGTTAGTCATTAATGAAATCTGATAAGAAGAAGTATCATTCAAAAAGATTAATATCATGACAAGCAAATGAGTCTTTAAGTTAAAGATGTATATTGATGATTTTCTTGACAAATTAAAGACAAGATTGATAGTCAGAGATTTCTTTCAAATTCATGAAGTTAACTATGAGAATACTTTTGCATCAATCATTAAGTTTGACACTCTGCAAGTCTTTTTAATCATTGCAACAATGAAGAATCTTGAACTTCATTAAGTTGATGTAAACAATGCATTTACTGAATCATTTCTCAAAGAAATCATTTACATATTCTCTTCATCAGAAGTGAAAGTCAGATTCAACTGTGCTTTGAGAGTTTTTTGAAGTTTTTATAATCTCAAGCAAGCTGCATAAGATTGACATGATTGCTGTGTAACAGCATTGTCTGAACTCAACTTCACTCAATGTGCTGCAGATTCATGTCTTTTGATTCATGAGTTAAAAGAAATCATGTTGCTACTATATGTTGATGACATAATTATCATCTTCAAATCATTGAGCAATGTTAAATGATTTAAGCATGAGTTTCAATATGTTTTCAAAGTCAAGAATTTGAGAAAAATGAAGAAGATTCTTGATATTTAAATCATTTGCAACAGAAAAACATGAATTTTATGAATGAATTAAACTCACTATCTTTATGATGTTCTTGAAAGACTCAACATGAGACAAGACAAGCATAAGACAACAGATTTTTCAATGAATGAATATGATGCTCTGTTGAGATCGTGCCTAGAATCTAATCACACTGCAGCGAGATAGTGCGTAGCTGAATAGAATGTTTGATCAATAGAGATAGCTCTAACTAGAAAACTAAGAATACAGAAGAAAGAAGACAGTTTCGAGCTGTATCTATAGTAGAGCGAACAAAGAAACAAAGTAGTTGATTTGTTAAAGCTCAAATAGATGAAATGTTTCAGCATATTTCAATTTGAAACATCATTGTTTCTTGTTCACATATTGAAATCTCTAGAGTCTATTGACTAGACTTTATTCAATGTCGACACGCTTCGTAACATTACTTTCTTCTCTTTAAAAGTCATGTTTCTATGACTTGTAGTGTAGTTCATAGCACTGACGTAGAGCTTGACGCTCGTCTTTCTACCAATCTTTCTATTGATCTTTCAGATCATCAAAATGTCTATTGTAGCAGACTCACTATGAGAGAGAAAGAACGATCATTGTAGCAGACTCACTATTTGACGTAGAAACACGAGATAGATTGATTCACTGATAGATAGAGCGATGTGAGTAGATAGATCATTGCATTGACAGCATCTTTGTAGCAGACTCACTAGAAAAAATCAACTAGCTCATTGAAGAGATCGACTATTGACTTGTCTTTGTAGCAGACTCACTAAATTGATCTGAATTCGAATTGAGTCGAATCGAATTTGATGACACAGATTATTTTGACTCGACTGATTCACGAGCTTTTTGAAAGAGAGGAAAAGTTTGTGATTCTCTAGCAATCAATGATCATATGTTCTCGTTAATTCTATTGATCGAGTGAATCAATGCTACTGAATGAGCGATAGATTCTCTAGCAATTCAACAGTCTTGTCGTTGATTCTATTGATCTTCTGATGTTGTTCTGTCTTTCAATTGCGTCAATCATCAGGTAAAACAAATTTCTTTATACTCATTTCGTTGTTCGTTGAGTGTCTTGAATGAATATTGATACTCGTATCGTAGAGTTAACGAATTCTTAGTTTAATGTTGAGATCATGTCTAGAATCTAATCACACTGCAGCGAGATAGTGTGTAGCTGAATAGAATGTTTGATCAATAGAGGTAGCTCTAACTAGAAAACTAAGAATACAGAAGAAAGAAGACAGTTTCGAGCTGTATCTATAGTAAAGCGAACAAAGAAACGAAGTAGTCGATTTGTTAAAGCTCAAATAAATGAAATGTTTCAGCATATTTTGATTTAAAACATCGCTGTTTCTTGTTCACATATCGAAATTTCTAGAGTCTATTGACTAGACTCTATTCAATGTCAACACGCTTCGTAACATGCTCTTCGCTCAGCTGAATTTGAAGATGTGAGAATCAATCAGCATGAATATCAACAAGTCATTGAAAGTCTCATGTATGCTGCAATTCACACTTATTTTGACATCACTTTTGCTCTTAATCAATTAAGTTAATATTTCAGCAATTCTGCAAAACATCATGAACATGCTTTAAAAAAGTTGATGTGATACATTTGTTTCATCATTGATCTAGACATCATGTACAAAGTCAGTGAAAGCATGAAGTTAGTAAAATACTCTGACTCAGACTACGTCTTAAACAGACTAAATTGCAAGTCAATTCTCATTTACATCTACATGCTTGATGAAGAATTAATCTTCTGAATAAGTTGAAAGCAAAAGTTTGTTATTACATTGATTATCAGAACAGAGTACATGACTTTATCAATCTGCATCAAGAAAGATTTATGAATCAATCAAGTGCTTAAGAACATGAATCTGATAAAGTATCTGAATATTAATCATAATCACGTTGATATTCTTGAGAAGATTACTCATCAATCTGTCTTATTCACACAGCTTAAGAAAGATAATTAAGCATCTCTTATGCTGATTAAAAATGCTTATATTCACGAAAGATTGAAGCACATTGACATTGCTTATCATCATATTTGAAATCTGCACAAGAAGAATCAGATTTCAATAAACTTCGTCTTTAGTTAAAATATGATAGCAGATGAATTGATTAAGTCATTATCTCAACAGAACTTCAAGAGATTCATTGAACAATTGAGATTGAAAAGCAGTGAGAGCTAAGAAACTTGCAAGCATCAAGTGAAAGTGTTGAGAAGTGCAATGTCAGACTTGTTTCTAGCAACTTATTGTAATAATTCTGAATTCAGTCTGAATTCAGTCAGACTTGTTTCTAGCAGCTTTCTTTAAACTAGCGTCAAAGATAAAGTTGTATATCATAACTTTGTCATGAGTGACAGTATATAAATAGAGCAGTCGTGTGACTTCTCTTCACAATCTAGATAGATTTCATCAGATGTGATACTGTTCACTCTACTCTTTCAATATCAACAATGAGCAACTCAAATGATTTCTTTGCTTTGAAATTTTTGACTATTGAATGTGTACTATTTAACAATGAAATTAGTTACTCATTAAAGTCATTGATTGACACTGAAGCAGCTGACTATTCATTCATTGATGAATTAATCGCGCAGAATGTTTGTGATCATTTGCAAATTAAATTTTTATCTTTAATTAAGCTCAAATCAATAAGAGAATTCAATGATCATTATGCAAAAAAGCTTATTACTCATGCAATTTATTTAAATCTAACTGTTCAAGATCATATAAAACATTTCATTTCTATGCTGATCACTCAATTAAATCAACATCAGATGATTCTTGAAAAAACATGAATGAACAAGATCAAGATGACTATTGATATGAAAGATAATTGTCTTCAATTTTCTAGTTTTGAAGCTCATATCAAAGCTTTTATCAAAGCTCATTTAACTGTTCTTTCAAGCAAGAAAATCATGATAGAACAGAAAAGTTCAATCTCTACTCAAATACTAAAGAGATTTATCTCTTCTGTTATCACTCAACTCAGCGAGAAGTCATCTTCATTCAATAAAATCATGAAATCATTTAATTTAATTAACTTCGCTTCGTCTTTCAATTCAATGAACATAGCAATGATAAAGACTGCAGCATATAAATCACTAGTCAAATGATCAAATGTGACTACTTTCGTGATCATCATCACGAAAATTGATCAACTTCTAAAAACAGTTAGAAATAAACTCGAAAACGTAAATTTACAAGAGCTTTCACATGAAAAGATCTTGAAAGAAGTCAAAGCTAAGCTTTCTTTAAAATATCATGATTATCTAAACATGTTTAATTGAGTGATGACTGATCAATTACTCTTTCATCATCTCTATGATCATAAAATTGAGTTGATCGACGAGAAAATATCTTCTTGAAGTCGTCTTTATCATATGTCTGACTACAAGCTTCAAAAGATGAAGAATTATCTGATCAAGCATCTGAATAAAGACTTTATATCTTTTAGCTCAGCTTCATATGCTTTGCTCATACTATTCATTGAAAAGAAAGATGATAGCTTGCGTTTCTGTATAAACTACAGAAAGCTCAATGCTTTGATCAAATGAGATTGCTACTTCTTATTGCTAATAGACGAAACTCTTGCTCATATTCAAGATAGCAGATATCTGACTCGATTAAACATCATTGTCATCTTCAACAAACTGCATATGCATTTAAGTAACGAAGATTTGACTATCTTTATCATCTCTTTTGATTTCTACAAATATCACGTGATGTCTTTTGAATTAATCAACGACTCAACTTTCTATCAACATTATATGAACGACGTGCTATTTGACTATCTTCATCAGTTTTGTCAGATTTATTTAGATGACATTATCATCTACAGCAAAACACTGAAGAAACATAAGCAACATGTACAATTAGTTCTACATAAACTACGAGAGACTGATCTTCAGATGAATATAAACAAATGCAAGTTTCATGTTCAGAAGATTTTCTTTCTGAGACTATTGCTATTCATTGAAGAACTAAAGATGAATCTCAGAAAAGTATAAGCAGTAGTTGAATGATCTACTTCTACAAATCTCATTCAGATGCAGTTTTTCGTCAACTTCTGCAATTTCTATCAATGTTTTATAAAGAACTTTTCGAAGATTGTTCATTCTTTGATTCAACTAACTCAAAAAAAGATGATATTTGAATGAAATCAAGCTTGTCAAATGATCTTTGATCATATGAAGAAATGAATGATTGAAGTCTTTATTCTTCGTCATTTTGATCAGAATAAAAAGACTATTCTTGAAACAGACTCATTTAACTACGTCAATGATGATATACTTTCTCAGTATGATGATAAAGAAACATGTCAGAATCATGTTTAAATGATACAATCAATGAAGATCAGAGTTGATAATGCTTGATCTTTAAAGATAGCTATAACTGAATATTAAAAATACAGAAGAAGATGAGTACAAAAGCTTCTATTTAAGTAATATTCAGAGACTGCGCTAAGCTTAAAGAAGATGTGTTTGTGACACGAGTAAAATGTGATGTAGAAAGAAAAATGATGTTGAACAAAGAGATGTTGAGAAAAGAAAATAAAGACTGAGTTAGATCTGAGTCAGATCTGAGTCAGATCTGAGCTAGAAACACTGACTAGCTCTAATCAATATGCAGAGTACTCGCTAGCGTTCATTGCAAATTGATTAGAACTTCAGTCTTATTCAGTCTTGATACACTCATAACAAAACATTGCATTCAATGATTTACTACAGCAAGAATCTGAGCTTCGCTGAGTGCAATTACAAGATTTATGACAAGAAACTACTAGCAATCATTCATGTCTTTAAGCATTAATGATCTGAGCTGAAATTGACTGAGTTACTCATCAAGATGTTCATTGATCATCAAGCTTTAACATCATTAATGAAAGATAAAGAGCTAAGTAAACGTTAAATGCGCTGAGTATAAAAGCTCGTTGACTTCAACTTTAAAATCATGTATCGCTCAGATAAACAAAACATCAAAGTCGATGCATTGACTTGTTAAGTTAATTCAGTTTCTAGAAGCTTCAAGAATGAACAATGTCGCTATCAGCAAACTACGATTTTCACGTTGAATCAAATAAAAATCGCTGATTTAAAAAAGAAAGAAAATGATGAATCAATTTATCAATTGATTCTAAAAGCTAACAAAATCAATAAAAATTGTATTTTACTTCATAAAGTTGTATTAAAAGATGAAGCTCAATACAAAGATATTAAATTAAGAAATTATCAAGTTCAGAATAAAATACTATATTGAAATGATCTTTTATAAGTTTTCTTCAATGAGCATCTTCAAATGAAGTTAATTTAAGAAGTTCAAGATCAATTTTCTATTGATTATTTCGAAATTCTCAGAACGATGAAGATCATAAGAAGATACTACTATTAATCTTCAATGCAAAAGACAATAGATTGATATATTTAAAACTGCTACATTTGTCAACAATTAAAGATTTCTTGAGATAAATTTAATAAACTACTACATTCTTTACTCATACTTAAACAGCAATGAAAAAACATAGTCATGAATTTCATCATTGACTTATCTTTTTTGAAAGACAAAAACATCATACTAACAATGATATGTAAATTGATAAAGAAATGACATTATATTTCTTGCTTCACTGATGACGAGAAAATCACAGCAGAAAAAACAGCTGAGTTAATGCTTCAGTAAATATATTGAATACATGATTTACTTGATTTCATTGTTTTGAATCAAGACTCTCAATTTATCTTCATTTTATGAAAGTCACTTTGTAAAAGACTAAACATTAATCTTCAACTCTTTACAGTTTATCACTCTCAGATTGATGATCAAAGTGAATGAGTCAATCAGAATGTCAAAAAATATCTTTGATTCTTCTGTTTGTACATGCAGAATGACTGAGCTAAGCTACTACTCATGATCGAGTTCATCAACAATAATGCTCTGTTCTCAATTATTTTCTTGATCTCTTTCTTTCTAAACAAAGACTTTCATTCTCATATGAGCTTTGAACTCAATGTCATTGAATATGAAAGTTCTCATGAACGCTTGCAGACAGCTAAAGTTGAAAATATATTTGAACATATGAACAAAACATTAAAGTTTGCTTGCGAGTCACTAGTCAAAACATGAAAACAAATGATGAAACAAGTCAATAAGTATAAAAAAGAAGTTGATTATAAGATTAAATCAAAGATGTTTCTGAATGAAAGAAACATTATTACAGTGAGATTTTTCAAGAAGTTAAATGATAAAATGCTCGATTCTTTCATCAATCTAGATCTCATTGACTCTTCATATAAACTGAAATTATCAGAGTTTATGCATGTTTATGATGTATTTTATTCTGATCTGCTTCACTCTGTCGTCGATGATTTCTTGTCTGATCAAAAGAATGAACTTTCAGATTCAATAGTGATAAACGACGAAGATGAGTGAGAAATCGATGATATATTGAATTTTCGTTGATATTGAAGATGACTTTAGTATAAAGTCAAATGAAATGATTATGACAATGATTTCAATTGATACAACGCTGATGATGACGAATTTATGAATGCTCAGAAGATCATTGATGATTTTCATATTTAATACTTAAACAAATTGCATTAATCAACAATTCAATCAATCAATTGAGTTGAGCAGAAAATACATTCATGCAAACATGAATTGTCAAAGAAAAAGAGTAATATCATGATTTTAGTCTTGTCAGACTCAATCTTCTAGTCTTGTCAGATTTATTCTCACTTCGTCATCTTGACTAGTCTTTATTGAGTCTAGCGTCAACTGAGAAATACATATATGTAGTTAGCTTCTTTTCTGTAATTATCTTTCTTTCTTAGCATTTATCTTTTAGTTAAATGACATTTTTATCTGACTCATTTTAAACAAATTTCTAACAATATTGAATCATTTAAAAGTTCTTGTAAAGTGAATCAGCTCATGCTTTGTCATTAAGAATTTAATGTTATGCATTTTTGATCACTGTTTGCATTTATCATAAATCTCATTAAGAACTCTGCAGTTGCATTTCATAAACTCTTTGTATATCAAGATATTGATGTCATTCACAAAGTTTATAAAGTTAGTTTTCAGCTTGATGTCATCACATGCTTTTAACAAGTTTGCATTGTAGAACAGATATAATATCAATAATAGTAAAGAATCTTATGATATGTTGATGTTCATGCTGCATTTCATCATCATGTAATCATCAATTGTGATCATAATGCATTAATTTCTCAGAAAGTTCTTTACAAATTTAAGAAGCAGTTTAGAAACTTTTCTCTTCTTCATGTCATGTAAGAGTTTGCTATGCATCACATTGTTAAATGCACTTTTCTCATTCAGATTCAGCAGTGAGACTACTTTTCTTCTTATATCACTTCACACAATATATATTTTTTTTATAATTAGTTGCAAAGTCATATTTATTAATCTGTGCTTGCAAGCTTTCATCTGAATGTTTAATATTAAGTTACAAGCTTTTATGATATTTTGCAAATGTTCAAATACAATGAACTTTAATACTTTGCTTAATGTGTTAAGTAGTGCAATTAATTTATATATTTTTGCATTGAAGTAATCTTTCTTGTCTGACTTTTGCATCATTATTATGACTGCATTCTTAAACTGAGTTGACTGTATTCTCTTCTGTAAACATCTTTCAAAGAGAAAGCATATTTATTTTAATGCATCATCAACAAGTCTGCACATTATTCTATTTATATATCTTGTGTGTTTTGACATTTTGTCAGATGTCACTTTGTAAATAACTCTTTTAATCTTACGATGCATCAGCAAAATATCATCTTCAATCAAGAGTAAATACTTGAAGTTTATTATGTTCAGCATGAGAATCTCTGAAGATGATGAAAAGTGAATCTGAAACATCATCTTTACTTTATTTTGCATTGTTGTAATGATGTTAAAGCATTCTGACTTGATCAGAGAAAAAATTGTTGTTTGAGTCAATGTGTTTACGATTGCATTTCTTGCTCATTTCGCAGTTTTGAACAGTTTTCTCAAGAATTGTTCAATGTTTTGCATGATCTTTCAATATTTATTGCATTTCTATTTTCTGATGATCTTGTTCTTTTTATCACATGCTCAAATGTATTTTGTTCAGTTGTTGATGATTCAACAGCTTCTTTTCATTCATTGCATGCTCTTGATGATCTTTATACATTTCTTCATTCATTCTGCTTTGATCATTTCATGTGATCTCGCTCAAAGAATGAAAATCTTGATGATCTTCTTTAATGCATTCAGCAATTGCTTGATGTACTCATTTATGTATCAATGTTTCATCTCATGATTCAACAATGATTTCAACATTTGTTCTTTCAAAATATTAATGAACTTCTCTTCATTTATTGTTACAATTCTAGTCTTCGTCTATTCTTTGTTTAGTCTTCGCCTGATTTCATTCTAATCGAGCCTAGTGAAAATCTGATCTAAAGATGATGTCATTGAGACTCTGCATCATATGTGTAAGATGTTAATTCTTTCAAGCCTAGCACAGAGCTGAGAAAAACACATATAAGAACTCAAGTTCTTATCTGTACATACTTTTCTTTCTTAGCATTTATTTATTAGTTAAATGACATTTTTATGACTTGCTTTAGATTGACTTCTAACAGTAGATAAATGCTCATTAACTACTCTGCTATCAACGTGTAAATGATACAAAATAACCTACTTCGTTTATTCAGAAAATTCGCAAGAAATTCTTTGAATTACTTTCATCAAATTTACTCAAATTTATCAAATCAATCACTCAAATTTATCATAATCAAACCTATTTATCTATCTTTATCTTTCTCATAATGACACGTGACTCTGAATCAGTCAAGTCACGAACAGCTCATCTGCTTAGAAGCATTGCTAGTAAATGAGTTTTCTTATTTCTTTCAATGCTTCAGTCAATGTCAAGAACGCTGATATCTCATGAAACATCAAGACAGAAGAACAGCTTCGTCAATGAGCTTACAATCAGTCAAACAAGATCATCAAGATGTTGAATAAGCTTAAATCTCAATGAGACATGACTTTGAAACTCAATGAGCAGTGAATCGTTGTTCAAGTCAAACATGACAAGAGATTGAATCAACTAAAGATTGAACAGATGATCATAAACACTTTAGAAGAGACAAACAAACGCTATCAAGAGAAGATGTTGAATCTCAAGAATAAACTTAAAGAAGTATTGCATTCAATAAATCAGCTATCATTGCATCATTTTCATGATCACAAAATTGAGTTGATAGATGAAGAAATGTCTTCGCGAAGCAGACTATATCAGATGTTCAATCACAAGCTTCAGAAGATAAAGAAGTATCTGATCAAACATCTGAACAAAGAGTTCATTTTCTTCAGCTTCACATCATACATCTCGCTCATTCTGTTCATCAAAAAGAAAGACGATAGTTTGCATTTCTGCGTCAATTATAAAAAGCTTAATGCTTTGATTAAACGAGATTACTACTCTTTGTCATTAATAGATGAGATTCTCGCTTGTATACAAGAAAGCAAATATCTGACTTGATTAAACATCATTGTCGTGTTCAATAAACTGCGAATGCACTCAGATAACGAAGATTTAACTATCTTTATCATCTTTTTCAACTTGTACAAATATCATGTAATGCTTTTTGAATTAATCAATGAATCAACATTCTATTAACACTATATGAATGATGTGCTGTTCAAATATCTTCATCAGTTTTGTCAGATTTATCTAGATGACATTATCATTTACAGCAAGATCTCGAAGAAACACAAGCGACATGTACAATTGATCTTGAATAAACTACAAGAAGCTGATCTACAAATAAACATTAATAAATGCAAGTTTCATGTTCAGAAAACTATCTTTTTAGAACTTTTGATGTTAATCAAGAAACTTAAGATGAATTCATGAAAGATACAAGCAGTAGTAAATTGATCTATTCTCAATAATCTCACTCAGATTCAGTCATTCATTAACTTCTGCAACTTTTATTGATGCTTTATCAAGAACTTTTTGAAGATTGTTCATTTAATGATTCAACTCACTCAAAAGAAGATCATATTTGAATGAAACAAAGTCTGTCAAACTGCATTCAATCATATGAAGAGATGTATGACTGAGACTTTTATACTTCATCACTTTGATTAAACTTGCAATTTCATTCTTGAAATTGACTCATTTAACTACGTCAATAATGAAGTTCTGTCTCAATATGATGATGAAGATGTTCTACATTTGATTGTCTTCTATAACAAAAACATGTCTTCTGCTGAATGCAACTACGAGATATATGATAAGAAACTGCTGATCATAATTCAAGCTTTTAAACACTGACAATTCAAACTGAAGCTGATCGACATTTCTATCAAGATGTTCATCAATCATCAAGCGCTTATTTCATTAATGAAAGACAAGAAGCTGAGTTAACAACAGATGCATTGAGTTCAGAAGTTAGCTGACTTCAACTTCAAGATAATGTATTGATCTGACAAACAGAATATTAAGATCAATGCATTAACTTGTTGAGCTGACTTTGTGTTTAAAGATTTTGACAATGAACGTGTTTGATATCAAAGAACTACTATTCTGACATTGAATCAAATGAAGATTGCTGATCTAAAGAAGAATAATGATCAATCAATTTATAAACAAGTGTTATGAGCATATCAAGACTGAAAAAGGCTGAAGCTTTAATCAATTCGCAGAGTACGTTAGTGAGTACTCTGCGTATTGATTAAAGCTAGTCAATGTCTCTAGCTCAGATCTGACTCAGTCTTTATTTTCTTTTTCCAACATTTCTTTGTTCAACATTATCTTTCTTTCTACATCACATTCTACTCATGTCACAAACACATTTTCTTTGAGCTTAGCACAGTCTCTGAATATTACTTAAATAAAAGCTTTTGTACTCATCTTCTTCTGTATTCTTAATATTCAGTTATAGCTATCTTTAAAGATCAAGCACTATTCAACTCTGACTTTCGCTGATTGTCTCATCTAGACACAATTCTGACATTATATTAAGAATTCATTAATTACATGATACTAATCTCATTACTCATTCAACATACTTGTACAGACAGAATAAGTCTAAAGAAATTCATTTATTTGATGATCAATGCAATCAAAAGATTGAACAACACTAGAAAGTTTGATAAAATCAATGATAAGACTGTTTGAATTGTTAAACAAATTATTGCTCACTAAGTATGCAAAGTTCACTCGATCAAGAGAATCAACTTATTCTCATGAAATAGATGAGTGAAAATAAGCTGTTCAACTCAATTAAAAGAATCAATGATAAAGAATCTTCGTGAATTGCTTGAAAATCATCAAAAAACTCACAAATCAAAAATATCTTTCTAATCAACAACATTCTTTTCTGAAGATTAAACACTTAATCATACATCTTTATTAATACTGTTGAGCATTATCATTCGCTTGATCTCGTTCTTTCTTCAAATTTCATCATGTCAAAACATTCATCTATCAAAGAATGTTTCAAAGAATTTCAAAGTCGCTTTTCTTAAATTTCTGAAACTGATTCATTAAAACTCTTTAGTACTGAATCATTCATCAATGAAGACAATGAGTCATTCACTGAAACAGTAGTACTTTCTGTTTCTATCGAAAACTAAAAGACTTAATGCATGATTCTCGACAGAGAAACAGATCAACTCAACAAGCTGAGTAATCAATGAGATGATAAAATCAAAGAGTTGAAGACTAAACTTCAAACTAAAGAAATCACTTCTTCTGATTTTACCTACTTTGAGCATTCTAGATCTCAGAAAATATCTGATTCTTTCTGATTTACTGACAAAAAGAATTCTACTTGAAAAAACTGATACGACAAAATTCAGAATAAACTAAAAATCAACGTTGATCTCTTTTTAAATGAATGAATCAAACTGAGCTATGTACATTTCAGATTATTCAATGACGCAGCTGATGTCACTTAATCTAGATGCAAACATGACTGTGTCAATCTTTATAAGATCATCGATGATCTTTTGAAAGAACTAGCTGAGTTGTTTAATGATTCAAATAAGAAAGTCAACTTTCGTAGAAAATACTACAACTTGATTCAAGAATCAAAAAAGTTCAGCGAGTTTTACACTCAGTTTCAACAATTATCTTTCTATCTGAAGTATCACGAAAAGCAACTTATCATTGATCTGAAAGATAAAATAAACTCTCGTTTTCAATTTATTTAAATAAATCAATTAGTTCAATCTGATTCTCTTAAAGAGATTTATTTCTATCTGATTCATTTAAATAATAATCAGCAAGTCATTCAAGAAATCAAGAACAAAGTCAATCTCATTAAACACGTCAATGATTTGTCAAAGATCATCTTTCATAAAGTTGTTATTACTTAATCAGTTGATCATTCAAAATCTGATCATTTAAAGTCATGTGACGCGATTTTAACTAACGTCAAAGAAGCAAATGTTCTAGTTGAAATCTGTTTCATATGTCATAAATCAGATCATAGCTTTAAAGAGTGCTCTGATCAATCTACTAAAATCAATGCAGTGAACAATGAATATGATCATTTTGAGTTCGATTTCAATTCGAATTTCGATTCAAAAAACTAATTATTTCTTCAAAAGTCATCAAAAAGATAGAAATTATATCTTTGTGCAAACTAGATGAAATTCTATCAGAAGAGAATTACTTTGAAAAGTCATTTCTAATTAATGTTTTTCTCAACTCTCAGAATCGATCTTTTAGTCTTTGTTCTCTGATAGATAGTGATTCAGTCACTTATATGCTCATACACATTAATCTAGTCAATAAAGTATGCAAGAAACTAGAAATTCAATTTATATCATTGATAAAAGAGAAGTTAATAAGAGACTATGATGAAAAGATATTTAAGAAGATCATCACTCATAAAATTCTACTCAATCTCATCATCAAAAGTCATAAGAAATTAACTGTATCAATGCTGATAACTAATATTGATTATCATGAAGTCATATTGAGTAAGCTCTGAATGAATAAAAACGAAATATTATTGAATATGCAAAATGACATCATTGTTTTTTTGAATCAATTAAATACTTTTATTTCAATTTTTCCGATTTTTCTCAATTCAAAGCATTCAAGTTAATCATGATCAACTTTGCTCTTTTCTATCATTCAGACTAAGATTTCTATTATGCTCAAACAATCTATTTCAACTACAACTAAGAAAGAATCATTCTTGATTTAAAGCATAGATGCAACTTCATTCAAAACTTTACTGAATTAATTAAAGAAGAATAAGACTAAAGTCTTTGCTCTATTCATGACTGATATTGATAGAGAAATCACGTACAATACTCAGTGTGATTTGAACGTTTTAAACGTCTTTTCAATCAATAAAATGACTCAGAATTTGAAAGATATTAAAGTCAAGCTGTCATCAGAATATCATGAGTTTCTAAATGTTTTTTATTGAGTTCAATTGAATAAACTACTCTTTTATCGCTTTTATGATCATAAAATTGAACTCATCAGTGATTCAACATCTTCTTGCTGTCGAGTTTATTAAATGTTTTCTGTCAAACTTCTGAAAGTAAAGAAGTACTTAAACGAGAATCTGTCAAAGAAATTCATCACTTTTAGTCAGAGCTTCTATTTCTTCTTCGTTCTATTCATTCTCAAAGCAAATGAAGATCTTTGATTCTGCGTGAACTATCAAAAGCTAAATGTTATTTTCAAAAGAAATAAATATTCTCTATCATTGATAAATAAGATCATTGATAAAATAGTGAGTTGCAAGCATCTGATCAAATTGAACATCATATCAGCATTCAACAAACTTTAAATACATCTTAATAACGAGAATTACATCACTTTTATCACTGTCTTAAAAGCATATAAATACAAGATGCTATCATTCAAACTGACTAATGAATCAATCTTCTTTCAGCAATATATGAATGATGTTTTATGAAACTTTCTGAACGACTTTTGTCAAGTCTATCTAGATGACATTCTCATTTATAGCAAAATGAGAAAGAAATATAAAGATCACGTCAAACTAGTATTGAGTCAACTACGCGAAGCTGAACTGCAAATAAATATTTGAAAGTGCAAATTCAATGTAAAAGAGACTGTCTTTCTAGAAGTCATCATATCAGAACTAAATCTTCATATGAATCTCAACAAAGTGACAGTCATAGTCAGCTGAATCACTTCAATCAATCTAAAAGAAATTCAAAGCTTCGTGAGATTTGTTAACTTCTATCATTGTTTCATTAAGAACTTCTCAAAGCTAGTTAAATTATTCACTCAGCTGACTAGAAAAAACACATCTTTTGTTTGAAATGAAATCTGTATTCAAGTCTTTGACAATCTAAAGAAACAAGTTAACTCAATCTCAATACTTTGTCACTTCAATCTCAAATGACAAGCTATTCTGAAGATTGATACTTTGAACTATGTAAAAGATGAAATACTATCTCAGTACAATGATGAGAAAGTTTTTCATTTGATGATCTTCTACAGTAAAAGCATGATTTTCGCTAAAATCAATTATCACATTTATGACAAGAAATTACTAGTCATTATTCAATGCTTTGAACATTGATGACTTGAGCTGAAGTGCATTGAACTACTCATTCAAATATTCATTGATCATCAAGCTTTGAAGATCTTCATGAAAAATAAACAGTTGAGTCGATGACAAGTCAACTATCTAAACATTTTGTTGAAGTTCAACTTTCAGATCATTTTTAAATCAGACAAAATGAATACTAAAGTCAATGCTTTAACTTGAATGTTTTTAGCAAACGTCTCTAAATCAGCTCAATGACTTGAAGATTGTTTTCAGACTATTCTGATTCTTGATAAAGTCAATGTTCTACTCGTTGAATTGAAAGCAAATCTTTATCAGTAAGTGCATATGATCAATTAAATGAATGAGCTCTGCAATGAATATAGACAAGCTATAAACAAGAACAAGCTCAAATTTCATATCACTAAATTGAAGAACTGTGAAATCATTGACAGCGTTCTCTTTAGAAAAGACTTACTGTGAGTTTTCAAGAATATGCATACAAAACTGTTACAGAAAATTCATGATCAGCTTTCAATCTTTCATCTTGACAATAAATAAACTATTGATTTAATTCAATGATTCTACTATTGATCAGATCATTGAGTTACAGTCAGACAGTACATTCAAAACTGTCATGCCTGTCAGCGAAGAAAAGCTTCTAGAAATAACATCAATGAACTTCATCATTCTCTACTTATTTCACAAGAACGCTGAAAAGATATAGTTATGAACTTCATTACTGAGCTATCTCTATCAGAAGACTATAACATCATTTGCACAATCATATGTCATCTCATCAAAAAACATTACTATGTTCTCTGTCATTGAGAAAACGATGACATCTCAGTCAAAGAAATGATTTGAATCATGCTATGAAATGTTTATCAACTGCATGATTTACTCAGTTTTATTGTTTTGAACAGAAACTCTTAATTCATATTGACTATGTGAAAGAGTCTTTGCAAGCGACTGAGAATCACAGCTAATTTATTCACAGTTTATCATTCAAAGATTAATAATCAAATGAAACAAGTTAATCAAGATGTTGAATGCAAACTTAGAATTTACTGCAATTACATGCAGAACGACTGAGTCAAATGAATATCTATGATGAAATTCAGCGACAATTTCAATATTTTCTTGATCATCTCAATGACTTCTTTCTACTTCAATAAAGATTTTCACTCTTGAATGAGTTTCAATTCAGATACAACTGACTACGAAATCACTCATGAATGATTGAAAGCTAGAAAAGCTGATGATATTATCATTCAAATGAAAAAGTTACTGAGCTTTGATCATCAACAATTGAAAAAGACGAAGCTGATCATCAAAGCACAGATCAATAAACATAAATGAGACGTCATTTATGAAGTAGAAAACTGAGTTTGACTATTCTTCAAAAACGTCAAAATCACAAGATCATGCAAAGATTTGAAAGATAAACAACTAGAATTATATCAGATCATTGTCAAAGCGAAAATCTTCTATCATCTTTATTTATCAGTCAGCATAAAGCATTTATATTTAATGTTCAACTTGAAGCTACTGCAATTATATTCAGAAGATCTTCTATCAGAACAGCATGCAAAACTTCTCAGACTCATCATTATTAATGAAGATGATGATGAACATTGAAAGATAAATGACATTCTGAACTTCAGATGCTATCAAGATCAAATACAGTACAAGATTAAATGAAAAGATTTAAATAGAAATAATGAATGATACTATGTTAATAAAGATGAATTCAATGACTTTAAGAAAGTTTTGAATAAATTTTATATGTTATATTCAAGAAAGTCACGTTAGTATTGAAATAACTCAATAACAAAGTAAGCAAATGAGCTACATTCATGCAAACATGAATTTTCAAAGAGAGAAATAATGTTACAAGTGTATCAAGATTGAAAAAGACTGAAGTTTTAATTAATTCGCAAAGTACGCTAGCGAGTACTTTGTGTATTGATTAGAGCTAGTCAATGTCTCTAGCTCAGATTTAACTCAGTCTTTATTTTCTTTTTTCAACATCTTTTTGTTCAACATCATCTTTCTTTCTACATCACATTCTACTCATGTCACAAACACATTTTCTTCAAACTTAGCACAGTCTCTGAATATTACTTAAATAGAAGCTTTTGTATTCATCTTCTTCTGTATTCTTAATATTCAGTTATAGTTATTTCTAAAGATCAAGCACTATTCAATTCTGACTTTTGTTGATTGACTCATTTAAACATGATTCTGACAACAAGTTCTTAACGTGAATGAAATTGACAAGAATTGTACACTACTTCGCGAAGCAATAGCAAAAGATGAAGCACAATATAAAAATATCAAATTGAAGAATTGTTGAACTCAGAATGAAATCTTGTTTCATGATAGTCAGTTATAAGTCTCATTCAATGAACTTCTACAAATGAATCTGATTCGTGAAGTACATGATCAGTCATTGATTAATCATTCTGAAATTCTTAGAACAGTAAAGATCATAAAGTGAAATTACTATTGATCTTCTATGCGAAAAACGATAGATCGATATATTCAAAACTGCTACGTATGTCAACATTTAAAAACATCAAGAAATAAATTGAATGACTTGCTTCAATTTCTATCTATATCTGAACAGCGATAACAGAACATAGTCATGAACTTCATTATCAATCTATCTGATTTGTACAACTACAACGTTATTCTGACTGTCATTTGCAGATTGTTGAAAGAAAGACATTATATTTCTTGCATCACTGATGATGAAAATATCACAGTCAAAAAGACAGCTGAAATGTTGCTTCAATGAGTATATTGAACTCATGATTTATCAAGCTTCATTGTATTTGATTGAAATTCTCAGTTCATCTTCATTTTTTAAAAGTCTCTTTGCAAACGACTGAGCATTTCTCTTCAATTATTCATCGTTTATCATTCTCAGATCAATGATTAAAGCGAACAAGTCAATCAGAATGTTGAGTGATATTTTCGTTTCTTCTGTTCATACATGCAGAATGATTGATTCAAGTGACTACTCATGATTAAGTTTGTTGACAATAACATCTTGTCTTTAGTCATTTCATTGACTCTTTTCTTCATGAACAAAAACTTTCACTCTTGTATGAGCTTTGATTCTGACATCATCGAGTATGAAAGCATTTGCGAACGTCTGCAGATTGCTCAAATCAAAGATATATTTGATCACATGAATAAGACACTGATTTTCGCTCGCGAAGCTCTGATCAAAACATGAGAGCAAATGATGAATCAGACTAACAAGCATAGAAAGAAAATCAATTACAAAATTAAATCAAAGATGTTTTTGAATGAACGAAACATTCTTACAGCGAAATCTTTCAAAAAATTGAATGACAAGATGCTCAATTCATTTCAGATCATTGACTCTGTTGACTCATTCTATAAGTTGAAACTATCAAAAACTATGCATATACATGATGTATTTCATTCAGAGCTTCTTTGTTCTGTTGTTGATGACTCTCTGTCTGATCAGAAGAATGAATTCTCGAAATCAATAGTAATAAATAATGAAGACAAATGAGAAATCGACAATATATTAAACTTTCAATGATATCAAAGATGACTTCAATATCAAGTTAAATGAAAGAGTTATGACAATGATCTCAACTGATATAACGCTGACAACAACGAATTTATGAATGCTCAAAAGATGATTGATGACTTTCATATTAAATATTCAAGAAAAGCGCACTAAGAAATAATATTCATGCAAACATGAATAATCAAGAGAAAAGAATAATGTTACAATTCTAGTCTTCATTTATTCTTTGTTTAATCTTTATCTGATTTCATTTTAATCAAGTTTAGCAAGAATCTGATCTAAAAATGATGTCATTAAAACTCTGCATCATATGTGTAAAATGTCAATTCTTTCAAGTTTAGCACAAAGCTGAAAAGAACATATATAAGAACTCAAGTTCTTATCTGTACATACTTTTCTTTCTTAACATTTATCTATTAGTAAAATGACATTTCTATGACTTGTTTTAAATTGATTTCTAACATTTATTATTTTTCAATTGCAACGCGATTTTCATGCTGACTCTTTGCAGATTCTGAAATCTATAATTGTCTGTATCAATAAATAATTTGAGAAGTTTTTCATTTCTTCATTGATTTCACATCATATTAATTGATTCATAATGTCATCTGTCATGAAGATCAAATTTATTGTCATTTGAGATTCTTGATAATTTCTCATAATTGTGTCTTAAAATAATGCTAATGATGCATTGATGTTTATGATCATTTTAATTAACTCATTTGACAATAAATGTTATCTTGAATAGAATTATTCTTCTCATGTAAAGTGATGCAGATTGAAGTTTTCTACAAGAATGTTTTCTTTCAATATGTACAATGTTTTTTCAATGTTTGAAAGATTTTCTTTTTCATGAATAATCTTATGATCTCTGAGTGATGAATTATATGCTTCATGAATATGTATAACTCTTTGAGTCATCTGTGCATCATTTATTAATGTTTTTAACATGATTATGTTTACATCTTTGAAGTATCATGTTGAATATCAGATGTTGCTGTTGATTTTCTTGTTTATGTAAAAACAGATTTTATCTTCATTATTCTTTAGCATGAAGTCAACAATTGCTGAGCAGTATGCTTTGAAAATATCATTAAATCATCAAAGTTCTTAAAGAATCAAAATGTCATAATTCTTTATTTTTTTCTCATGTAATAATGTTATCATTATTTTGTTTCTGAACTTGTAAATGTTATACTGTAGTATTTAAAGCTTCTTTTGCTGAAACATTAAAGTTTACATTTTAAACTGTTTTGTGTTCTCTTGAATGTTTGCAAAGTATTTACTTCACTTGTAAGATTTTCAACAAAAGATGATATTAACAATAACATGATTAACATTAACTTTGATTCATTTAATTTTGACTTCTTGATCAAGTGATTCATTATAGTGTTTTCTAATGTGATAACTGTGCTGAACAGATGACTTTCATTTATTAAGCATTCTTGCTTTCTCTTCAAGTCATTGTTCATCAACAATTTCAAATTAATAAATGTTTTTATAAATGTTTTTGATATTGTTGTTTTAAGTTCTTTCTGCTTTCATATGACATGATATAAAAGTCTGTGCTTTATGACTCTTTTTATTCTTTCTTTTTCAGCTTGTTGTTTATGACATTGAAAGTCAAAGACTCTGTATATGTCTTGACATGCTTTACATTTTCACATGTTTCAAGTTTATTTGTCTGTCTATCTGTAATTCATACACTCTTGTGACATTGATTTAGACTCAACTCATGAGAAACTCTATGCTATTTATATCGAGTGAACAAAACTCTCTGAGAAAGAAAATCACTCATCATTTATATGATTGCTTCACGCAGTCGAAACAACAAGATTGACACTGTGTTATCAAGTAATGAATCTATAGCTTCTATTCAGCGCATGACGCTCAAGTAAACTCTTAATGAGTATCTGTGTTGTTCATTTATGACGCATCGTCTTTGCTCTGCTCTTCATTGATGATATTTTATACAACGATGTTTCGATTCAATTCTTGATTCGAAGACGAAAGATGTTTTCTTTGCACTCGTGATGCTCATGATTGTAACATACGTAGAGCTGCGTTCTCTTGCTCAATGATTGTCATTCATTGTGCAGAGAAATATGTGATGAAAGAGAGATGCACACGATGAGAAGATAGAGTGTGATTGTACTGAGTAACTCTTTTCTTCTCTTGATTTGACTTGTGTCACGTAGACGTTGAATGAATTGTTAGTATAAACATGCAATCGCAATCGTTCGATGTTTGACTCTGATCAATGAAAGAGAATGCGTTCTGATCGTTCTCTTGAGCTCTCAATTTTTCACGTAGATAGATGAATGACTTGACGTTAAGTAAAGAAGATGAGTTCAAGCTCTCTCAGTATATCAGCATGATCAACGAGTCACTACTTCTTCGAGCACTGTAGTCACGACTCTCAGACTGAGAACGACTATTCTACCTGATATCTTTTCATTAATTACTCGATGACACTGTTGATGTGATGAAGACGTTTCAGTATATTGACGCAGTCGATGAGTTGCAAATTCTTCGACCACTTGTAGTCACGACTCTCATACTGAGAACGACTATTTCACTAGATATCTTTTCATCTCTTACTGACATCGACATGTCATCAATCACTTTCATAAATTGATTGTGACTGTTAGAAAAAGTGTTGTCGCGTAGATGAAAACTCTGCATGATCAACTTTTCTGCTCACGTAACATTCTAACATCGTTCAAATTGCGTCAAATTGAGATCTCTTGACTCTTCTGACTTCTATTCGAACACAGAATAGAATCAAAAGATTTGTAGTTGACATCATGAATAGATGAATCTCATTGTCAGCCTCAAGTTTATTTGTAAAAACAATGCTTTAAATGATGATTTAATGTATAATAAACACATTTTTATTTATTTTTGCATTCATACATCTTATGATCATATTCTTGATACTTTAAACATTGATGCACTTTGCAACTTAAATCATAGAACTGTGTGATCTTTATGTTGATTTCATGACATACTTTCTTATTGATCAGCTTGTTCATCATTTCAGCACTGATTACATGTATCATCAGCAAAATGTATCTTTTCTGCTCATTCTTTTTTGTAAATTACTCACTCTTCTCGATCATCATTTCTGAATGTATATCTTTGTTGATCTTGATGAGTATTTTCATTTCTTTCTTTTTTATGTTTTTAAACATTTCTTCAACTTTAATCTCATGTATCACTACTTCAAAACTGACTTCATGCAAACATGTGTTCAACGATATTTTTTTGATTCAAAAATCATTTTTCTTCAATGTTTTTTTGCTGTTCTTCATCTTGATTTAAAATATCAACAGTTTCAATTATCTTTTTATCATCTTTATGTTCTTGCGTGTTAACAATGTCTTGTTGATGTCAATCTCTTTCATTCATTTCACTATGTTCTTCATTGTTATTATCATGATTCTCTTTATTTCTTCTTTCTCTTTGATGAAGATCTTTACTTCAAATTTCTCACAATGATTTTGCACTGACGATAATATGTTAATGTTGAACACAAGATGACTCTCAATTGATGTCATCAACTTCACGCTCGCTCTTTTCGCTCAGCTGTCAACGTGTTTTCTCTTCTTCATGAACTCTTTTTCAAGTCTGCTCATTATTTTTTTCAGTCTCTTCAGCTGATTCTTCATGCGCTGATTGACAGTCAATGCAGCGACGTGTTGATGCATCAGCTTTTCTATCATTTCTGTCAAACTTTTCATCTTCTCTCAGAGCATCAGTTCGTTGTTTCTACGTTCGTTGAACTCATAGAGTACTCGCAGCTTGTGTAATTTCTTCTGTATATCTTTTGTCTTGACTGAATTCTTCTGCGAGATAGCAATAATCATCTCTCGTTCACTCGTTGACGTCACATTGACGACGCTTCTCAACTGTTCTTGATGATCAGAATGAAGCGCGAGCATCATGTTGATTATGTGCTCTGTCTCTAGATAGTTTAAGTAATTCATTTTCGTGATTTTCTCATTTTTTCAACAAATTAGATATTAATAAATGATTAATAAAGATTAAATTTGTTGAAAATGTTGTCGAGATTTTTATCTTGAATTGAGAAAGGTAAGGTAGTTAGGTTATGTTGAATGTGAGAAAGAGGGCTTGGTCGGAATTTGGGGGAGGAAGAAGAGTGTGAGGTAAACATCATCGTTGGAACGGTATGAAGAAGATCAATACTGAATGGCTGGCTGGCTGTGAAATGTACATTGTGACTTAATGTAGTTTCCGATTTTCATCTGCTGCTGAAAGGATGATGTATTCAAAGTCGCCATCGATACTTTAGTAGAATTGCACGACGATAAAGCTTGAAGCTAACGAGATGAGATTGGGGTTGTGAGCGAAGAATCAGTCTCATCTTCTTCACAGTATTGACTGAGTCAGATAGTCGGATTTGGGAGCAGCGTAAGCGAAGAGAATTATTGCATTATGATTATCAGCTAAACCGAGAACGCTCTCACGAGCCTATTACCCCCATGCCCCTTGGGCTACAGTAGATATTATCGCTATGGTTCAAGTCCAGCTCTTTCAAAACGTGTCTTCCAGCAACGCAACCCGCCCGAGCAGTTCCATCTCTTTTAGTATAGTAGCAGGAGTAAGACATTACGCTCGTTGTAAGACTTTGGGTTTTAACCAATCCTTGGGTTCTCAAGCTCTTTCTGCCTTGGCTGTCCAAAAACAGCCGGCTAGGGTATATCCATGCTACCTACGCCGTTTTGATGCTATGCTCGAAGTATCTGTGAGAGAAAAATGAACTCTGAGAAGCGTGCATAATAAAACATGTGAACAAGTGCGGGTGTAGAAATAAAAACGTTGGTTGTTGGTCGCCATGGCTGTGATATGCTTGAGTCATAATGATCAAATATTCGTTGTGTCGAGCTCCAATTATAGGAGATGGTGGGCCTCCTAAAATTCAGAACACCTGGCGGGAGGAGGTGCACGTCTCTACAAGCCCGTGAAGGACATACCTCTGACTGTCGTCATGTCCCTAAGGGCAAAATCTTAGAGCCATCTCCCAGGAATCTTGCGCGGTAGGCTGAGATCTCGGCAGCCACCTGATTGAAGTCCTTGACTCTTCTACCGCGAATTTCCTGGATGATCTGTCTTAAGCCTTTGACATAAGCCTCGCCTTCTTGCAGTGAGAAGCCGGCGGGGGTAGCTCCCATTTGAACAAGAACCTTGTCATCTGCGGAGGTTAGAAATCCTATGTCAGCTCGCGGACTTGAGCAAGTAAATCGACGGAAAGGAAGCACGAAGCTAAGACGAAGGAATCAGGGGAAACGAGTATTGGACGAAAGAAATGTGCAGCGCAGATCATCTCAGTTTTCCAACGCACCACTCAAAACCAGGCCCCTAAAATGCTGACTATCGCAAGAATCATCATTGCATCTGCCTCCTGCTGCTTCATAACGACAGATAGGCTTATCTGGTTCGATTGCATGACTATAGGTCAAAGATCGAAATCCCTCTGAAACTTCAGAAACGTAGTTTGAGTGGTACCGGTATGACTTGAATTGCTTTAAAGGACTCTCATACGGAGTGAACCGACTAGTCTTGCTGCTTGAGACTCGGTTATTAACCTAATGGCAACTTAGCTTAACACTGAAAATAAGAGTGAGAACGTACTGTAGGATGGTCGGTGTCCACTATTTCTGTGTTGATGCTATCCACGCGATCTTGAAGAGCTGACGTTATACTGTTGGGTAGTGACGGGATAGCTGAGAGAGCGTTAGGATCTCGCGGGGAGAAGGATGTATCTGCAGAATCAATATCACGGCTCAATAGCGGTGTTGGGGCTTCTACAAGGGTTGCTGGCTCTGGGGGTTCATAATCATCTGGGTCACTATCATCATTTAGGGGTTGGCTACGAGATTCGGCCAGTATTTCGCCTGACTCATTAGTGTCTTGGGAGGAGTCACTGCTGGCTCTTGAATCACGGGATGGTTCAACGTCTTCCTGGGTCCCGTTGGGCGTAACGTGAGATGGATCCGACTCAGCGACAGGTGAAACAATTTCACATTGTTGGGAGGTCGATGGATGCAACGGTACAGGATCGATCGTAAGTGGCGGCTCGTAGGTGTCTTCGCTTTCCGGTAAAGGGGTTTGATCTACTAAATCCGGAGACTTCGGGCCGTAGTCAGTGATTTCTCCCTCGTCGACGTCGCTTCGAGAAATATCCATGACATCTTCTGCCAGTTCACCGTTGCCGATTTGGTTCATATCATGTATAGAAGGACACAAAGCAGTCAGAGTCATTGCGGCAGGGACTTCTACTTCGTTAGTCGTCATTGTTGTCTCGCTAAGAACTGGTAGTACTAGTTGGTGGACATCGTCGATAGCGGGTTGCGAGTCTGCAAATACACGCCAAAATGTGAGATTCATAATCTATTCCATGAGTGGTTCTTCTGCGCGTTGAATGTCCCTAGACGGGTAGACGAAGCTATTGTCGGATGGAGTTACTTACCTTTTGTCTCTTTCTCGCTCGTAATCTCTGGCTTGCCGGCAGGTGCTAAAATCTGCTCTTCATGCGACGATGCTTTGGGAGTTGGTGAGGGAGCAGGCGAAAGGCTAGCCAACTCGTCCATAAGAATACGCCGACCATCGATCCCTTTTTGAACTTCATCTTCAAGTTCCTCCATCTGCTTCCGCAGTGATTGTAATCTTTGTCTTGTCCTCTCTACCTCTGCGTCGAGGATCGGCAAGCCAGACTCAATGTCCGTTCGTCGTCGCCGACGTTGATCTTCTTCTCCGGTCGCGCTCTCTGCAATCCGGTCGCGCTCTACCTCAGCATTGGCGAGTGTTAGAGCTTTGACACGCTGGTCTGCAATCAGACGTTGTTGTTCCTCTGCCCTAGCTGCTGCTGCTTCAGCAGCCCGCAGTCGATCGGTCTCGGCTTGAGCGTCTGCTATTTCCTTTATCGGCTCTTCGACAAGCTGAAGTTGTACCTTGTTGTCCACCAACGTGGCTTGAGCAGACTTCGATCGATCAAGATCCACTCTAATTGATCGAAGCTCTTCCGAGTCATAATCCGCGGATTGGCCTTGCTGCTGTCCCTTTGAGGTAACATTTTTGCCAAGCTGCAGTGTTTCCGAAACGGCCACGGCTAGATCTTTCTCTATCTCTTGGTGCTCCATAGCCTGCGTATTTTTTGTAGCTGAGGGTGTGGCTGCCTTTGCATGAGCCTGGGCATGCTCTTGGACCGATCCAACTGGCACCTCCACCTCTGCACTAGATCTTGGTCGTTCGTTCCCCTCTACTAATGTTTCGACCGGTCTAGGTGACGATTTCACATGTCCAGGAGTCCCCGGGGTTTGCGCACGGCTGGATGTTTGTTTGGCCTTGTTTCGCTGTTCTAATTCAGCGATCCGCCGTTTCATTTGCTCTATCTCCTTCAATTTTGGTTTCAGACCGTCTGGTTCTTTGAGCTTTCCAGGTGTCTGCACTGCGGGTGGTGTCATGAAAGCTAAATTGTCAGGAATCTTCTTCCTCGCCGGAAAATCAGTCAAAGGCGGTAGGTCTCGGATGGCCCTCTGTTTGCCAGTTTCCAACTCATCGTGCTCCAGCTGTGTCGAAATGGGATTGATGTTGACATCCTGTTCGATGTCCATCGCATCTGCGTCGTCTTCTGAATCATCATTGGCCTCCTCTTCACTGACATCAATGATGACGCTGGCATCTTCCTTCTGTCCTAGTGTCCTGTTAACTTTTCTTGGCGGAGAGTCAATGAAGTCAGATGCCCTTTGACGTTTTCGGGGCTCATTAACTTTCGAGGCACTGTTGGCGTATTTGTCAAGTGTTTCGGTTGTGAATAGCAAGCCTGGCTTCTCACTTGAAAGAGAGATTGACGTAGTGGGAATTGAAAGCGTTTGGGGATGCACTGTACTATCAGGGGATAGGATGCTTGTGGTGGCTTGATGAGTTTCCTGAGTCGCTGCTGAGCGAGTAGCCATAGGCTGTTCGATATTCTTGAATGATATTGGGCGCGCAGATTTCATAAAGAGCCCAGGAATGCTGAATGGCTGCCGCTCGTTGATTGGTGAAAAATACGAGCCATGTGGTGTCGTTGGCGAATGGTTGCTCACTTGAGCTACTGATGCCAAATTTTCGTGGAAGGCGCCTGAGGGAGGAATTTCAGGTAGCGACTGAGGTCGAACAGCTGGAGGTACAATATTGCCGGAACCTGAGGTCTCTCGCTGCGACAGAGTGCGGTTCTTCAGAGCTTCCATCTTTTGACGAGCAAGATCCGTCTGAGCCTTCCTCTTTGCCTCTACGCTCCCATTTTGCTCAGCCAAAGCATCCTGAGAGCCTTCGTGTGAAATCGGAGGTATGGATTGCGCGGCGGGTTCTACAGCCTTCGAAGCCTCCTCTGGCTTGTGAGCGAATTGACAGGATATTTTAAGACCATGCAGGATATTACCCGATAGCTCAGAAATGGCACGCTGAGCTTCATGAGCCGTAGAAAGCTGCACAAAGCCGTATCCTACTATTTCTGCAGTCCTTGGATTGAATGGGATCGATATCTCCTCACTAGGCAGAACTGTTAGTCGAATTCAGGTTGACAAATAGGGAACGCTGAGGGATTGCCTACATAGAATAGCTGCCGAACATGGCCCTTATGTCATCTTCTTTTGTCGAACGAGCCAGGTTGCCAAGGTATAGACGACGCCGCTCGGGAGTCCTGGTATTTTGGAGGTCAACAGATGGCGGTGGTTGCGTTGTAGTCTTAGCCCCAAGGTTGACAGAAGTGGTGGGAGGAGAGGGTGCCTTCGACGTTGGCATGAGCTTGCCTGCCTTGGCTGCCAACATTCGAGCGATGTAATCCTTACGTTCCAGAGTTTTGTCGGCAGCTTTAGCTACTACGGGGTTTTTTGGCAAGGACGAGAGTGGAGGCTTAGCTGAAATCGATGTCATTGTCGCGTCGACTTTTGTATCCATCGTGACGACGGCAACCGGAACACTATTGGTGTTGGTTACTGGCGTCTCATCTAAAAGGCTGCCTTTCTTTGGTACTGTAGGTCCTCGGTCTTCCGCAACCTGCGGCTTCGGATAGCTCGGGCGAACATCTGATGACTGTGAGCTCTGCAGAGCTTGATCCCTTGCATTGCATTCACTGCTCTGTTCATTCTTCTGCTGCTTTATTGTAAGATCATGGCGCACTGGCACGACGGGGTCCTGAGCAGTTGTAGTACGATTTGCAGACGGCGCCATTGTAGTGGCGACAGGGCTGGTTTGAGGAAGCTGCGGCCTGTCAGACCTGGTAAGGCCATCACCAGTGACACTAGCCTTTGACGCAATGTCATTCGGTTTAGTTAGAACAGGCGAAGCAAGTTGGATACCCATTTCATTGTAAAGCTCTAAGAGAAGACTTGAATCCAGCCCCTCTTGTACAAGTTTGGTGTACCCAATTTTATGTGGATAAAGTTCTTGCAATGCGGTTTTTGCACGATCACGAATCTTCGTCGCTATCTTTGTATCTGATAGCGGATTGCCATTGATTAAGAGACTGTGATCGCTATTGGATGTTGTTGCCTTACTTCGGACACAACTTGTAGGCTGTAGTACCGAAGCGGGCGGATGCGAGGGTTTCAAATCCTGTGTTTTTGGTTGTTGTTGAATGTCACTAGAGGTTTTTGGAGAGTACCTAGCGCCTGAAGATGGTCCGTTACTGTGCATTATATCTCGGCCAGTCCAACGGTTTGGTGTATCTTGACCATTTTCTCTCCTCTCAACAGCAGAATTGGTAGGTCCGGGCGAGTCAGCCGACGGAGACTGAGCCGGACTCTGGCCAAAGCGTTTCGGCCGTGGATGATTCCTCGGCGAATGTTGAGAATTGTTACCGTTTGGCGAACGATATCCACCGTTAACATTTTTACTTTGGACTCGTCTAAATTGCTGACGATCCTCATTCACCTTGTTCGTCGGCGGATGAGGAGAGCTTGTGTAACCTGTTTTGAGCTCTTTGCTACACTTAGTGGACTCTCCATCACTAAGCTCCCCATCTTCCAAGTCGGAAGTAGCAGCGACGGCATTCGTCGGGGTCTCGGATCCCTTATCAGGTAGCTCTACAGGCCCTGAAGGTGGCGGTGGCTTCTGCGGCAGATTGTTTGGGAGCTGCGCCAAGCCCATGTTTGTCACCGGGTGATGCATTAGTGGAGCTGGGTGCGGGAATGTCCCATATGTTGGAATCGGTACAGGAGGGAAGGGCGGTGTTGGGAACGAACTATTTGGCGCCGAGCCGTATCCTGCAAACGAAGTGTTGGGCACTCCATTGCTCGGTATAGGCGGCTTTGAAGTGTGAGCATTCGAGTGAAAAGAATATGCATTTGCAAAGTGCGTTGGAGATATGCCCATTTGACCATGCCGTTGCACATTAGGATCTTGCACATGCTGATACTGAAAAGGAGGCATAACAGCATTGTTACCACCAGACGAGGGAGGATATTGGGCCTGTGCATTGAAGGGACCCCCAAAAGAAGGAGGTGGATGATAGGCCGACATGATGAAACTGATGAGGAGTTCCGTAGATTCCTCCAGAAGGCCCGAGCCTCATAAATCATAAGGTGATGGGCGAAAGACAGAATGCTTGAGCATCATTGCTCGTATGGGCTGTACACGGTATTGTAATGGAGCAAGGTCATAGGACAAAAGGAGATGTATTCGATAGAGTGTCTCAAAGGCGGAAGGCGACTCGGGTTGCTGTAATGAAGCGTCTCTGAGCACGGACTCGCTCCGGTAACAAAAAGCGTAGTGAAACGAAGCAGGTGAAGGTCGATTCACTAAGTCGTGACGCGCAAAGATGAAGGTGTTTGAACTGTGACGTCGCAGTAAGGGAATGTTAAGTACTTTAGGGATTCGTATGGTCGCACTCAGAAAACCTCAGCATTAGTCCGAGTACCGGCACTAGTCTGTATTCAGCACAGCAAGCGCGATGCACGATGCACGCTTAGCGCATGTAAACAAAGATTACTGTTGACATCCTCGTTACTCTATTCTCTGCGGTTTGTGAGTTAACTGTGCGGAGTGTAGGGCACATATCCCGTCCTCCTGCTTCGTTTACTGGTTTCCTTTCATTTATATGATGCTTCTCCTAATACTCCTTTGAGATCAAAACATTTCCCTAGGATTGCACCCGATGCGCCTCAATAAGTGACTCTGTACAATAATCCGGCATGTCAATTTCAGCAGCTGGCGGCGCAAAATGGCGCAACAATCCCTTCAATCGAGGTTCACCTTCACCATCTCCGGTTCCTACCACCTCTGGCGACCGTCCTAAATCTGCTGTCATTACTTCCCCCACGGGAGGCTTCAGCTCTGGGGGTCACAGTCGTAACCAGTCATTCTCCCCTCTGAGTGGGTCGAATATTGCACCACCAAGGACTACGATACAGAGATCGATCTCGAATAGGAGTAATAATCAGTCATCGAATACCTTTGCCCCACAATTCATCAAGACTGGAGAGTTGGAAAGGACTGGAGAACGAGTTGGAGGCATTGAGGGCGAAAATGACTTTTCCGGTAAACGATACGTTTGGCTACGCGATTCACAGTTGGCATTTACAAAAGGATGGGTTATCGAAGAGCGTGCTGGGACCCGGTTGCTGGTGCAATGCGAGGACGGCAGTGTAAGCCTTTCACTGGCTCCGGTCCCTGTTCCAAAACATAGCTGATCTACCATTTCAGCAAAGAGAGGTGGATTCGGAGAGCGTAGACAAAGTCAATCCTGCGAAATTCGACAAGGCCGACGACATGGCAGAGCTCACGCATCTGAATGAAGCCTCTGTAGTCCACAATTTGCACACGAGGTATCAAGCAGATTTAATATACGTATGTTTATTCCTTTCTTATACAGCTCGTCAAGTGTTAACGACTCACAGACATACTCCGGCTTGTTTCTGGTCACGGTCAATCCGTATTGTCCCCTGCCTATATACACCAATGAATACATGAAGATGTACAGGGGACGCAGTCGAGAGGACACAAAGCCCCATATCTACGCCATGGCAGATGGTGCTTTCCGAAGCTTGGTAGAAGAGGGAGAAAATCAAAGCATCTTGGTTACGTAAGTTAGAGTCGATTCCAAGGGCGCAACCCTGCTGATTGGGGTCTTAGCGGAGAGTCAGGGGCTGGAAAGACAGAGAATACGAAGAAGGTTATCCAATATCTTGCAGCTGTAGCAACTTCCGATTCGCCGGCCGCGAGATCTGGGACGCGCCAATTCTCTAACCTCTCACAGCAAATTCTAAGAGCTAACCCTATCCTTGAAGCCTTTGGTAATGCTCAGACTGTGCGCAACAACAACTCGTCGCGATTTGGAAAATTCATACGTATCGAGTTCACTAGGTCGGGGCAAATTGCTGGTGCGTTCATCGACTGGTATCTTCTGGAGAAATCAAGGGTAGTCAAACTGAACACGAACGAAAGAAATTACCACATCTTTTACCAGCTACTTCGAGGGGCAGATGACCGAATGAAAGAAGATTTCCTGCTTGCTGGCCTCGGCGTCGAGGACTTCGCTTACACGAGAGAAGGAAATGACATGATTGTTGGTGTCTCAGACAGCGAGGAGTGGAACTCTTTGATTGAGGCTTTTCACGTCATGGGGTTCTCTGGTAAAGAGCAGGCTTCCGTACTCCGTACTGTTGCTGCAGTGTTACTTCTTGGAAACGTCACTGTGGCTAAGGAAAGCATCAGAGCTGATCAAGCCAGCCTTACCGAGGAAGCCTATCCTCAAGCGGAAAAAGCTTGTCATTTACTTGGGATACCTGTAGATGCGTTCATCCAGGGGTTACTGCATCCAAGGGTAAAGGCTGGGAAGGAATGGGTAGAGAAGGTCCAGACTCCAGATCAAGTTCGATCATCGCTTGACGCGTTGTCTAAGGGTATTTATGAACGAGGTTTTGGAGACCTCGTTACCCGAATCAATCGCCAGCTTGATAGAACAGGAATGGGCCTTGATGACTCTCATTTCATCGGTGTGCTGGATATCGCTGGATTCGAAATTTTTGAGGAGAACAGCTTCGAGCAGCTCTGTATCAACTACACTAACGAAAAACTCCAACAATTCTTCAATCATCACATGTTCGTCCTTGAACAGGAGGAGTATGCAAGAGAACAAATCGAGTGGAAGTTCATCGACTTTGGGAAGGATCTCCAACCTACAATCGACCTAATTGAATTGCCAAATCCTATCGGAATATTTTCTTGTTTGGACGAAGACTCTGTGATGCCCAAGGCTACGGATAAGTCTTTCACCGAGAAGATGCACTCTTTGTGGGAACGGAAAACCCCCAAGTACCGACCATCGCGGTTGAGCCAGGGGTTCGTACTGACGCATTATGCTGCCGAGGTAGAATATTCCACCAGTGGATGGCTTGAGAAAAACAAGGATCCCCTCAATGATAACATCACAAGACTACTTGCTTCATCGAGAGACAAGCATGTGGCGAGTCTGTTTGTCGATTGTGTTGATCCCAATGAAGACAACGGTGCCATAAGAAGCCGAGTAAAGAAAGGCCTCTTTCGGACCGTGGCCCAGCGTCATAAGGAGCAGTTGTCAAGCTTGATGAACCAACTTCACTCCACTCATCCCCATTTCGTGCGTTGTATCCTACCAAACCACAAGAAAAGACCCAAGCAGTTCAGTGCCCCACTCGTGCTTGACCAGCTTCGCTGCAACGGTGTACTAGAGGGCATACGCATTGCCCGAACAGGCTTTCCGAACCGACTACCTTTCTCTGAGTTCCGCCAACGGTACGAAGTCCTTTGTAGAAACATGCCAAAAGGCTATCTGGAAGGCCAAACAGCTGCCCAGATCATGTTGGAGAAGCTTGACCTAGATAAAGCTCTCTACAGAGTTGGTCTAACGAAGGTTTTTTTCAGAGCCGGTGTGCTAGCAGAGCTCGAAGAACAGCGCGATGCTCTTATTCGTAACATCATGTCCAGGTTCCAATCTGTCGCACGCGGATTTACTCAACGAAGAATTGCCAATAAGCGACTCTACCGGGCTGAAGCCACAAGGATAATACAGCGGAATTTCGGAGTCTACATGGACCTCTGCAACAACCCCTGGTGGCGGCTGTTCGTACGCATGAAACCCTTGCTAGGCGCTACGAGGACCGCCGGCGAGGTCAAAAAGCGGGATGAAAAGATTCAAAAGCTCGAGATCAAGATACAACAAGAAAACAACGACCGACAAAAGCTTGAAGAAGAGCGTAGGCGAGCAGAAACGGAAGTGCAGCGGATACAGCAAACTCTGGAAAGTGAACGATCCCTTGCACTTGACAAAGAGGAGATTTTCAAACGCCTACAGCAACGAGAAACAGAGTTAAGCGAGAAACTTGCTGGTGCAATCGAAGACCAGGAACATCTAGAGGATCAGCTCGATGAGCTTATCGATGCGAAGAAGACGGCAGAGGAAGAAGCCGACAAAAGGCGTGGTCAACTAGAGCAAGCCGGTCAAATCATCCAGAGATTAGAAGCCGACAAGAATGATCTCCTAGAACAGGTCGCAGAGCTAGACGAACGCGTTCTAGACGTCGAAAAGGCAAAATCCGAGAAGAACGATATTCATGAAGCTTTGGTCCACGACAATGGTCTGTTACAGAGTCAGCTACACCTTCAGGAACGAAAGGTCTCAGACCTAGAGGCCAAACTTCTCAAGACCGATCAGGACCTGGATGTCAAACTTGCAAATACCACAAAAGACCTGAATAGTTCTCGGATGCAGATCAAGGAACTTATCGACGACAATCGCCAGATTCGGCAGCAGTTGAGTGAGCTTTCGTCAACTTCAACCGACTATGAGGACATGGTGAGACGTAAGGAAAGCGAAATTGCTGTTCTCAAGGCGGACAACATGAGACACGAGGCCGAACGTAAGATGCTAGAAACAGAGAGGACTACGCTTACGGCTAGGCATGACGGCATACAAAACCGGCTCCGCGAAATCCAATCTGAAGTTGATGCTGCACGTTCCCAGAAAGCACAGCTAGAACGTGAGGCTGTAGACACGAAGAAGCTGCTAGATGCAAAATTGAACGAAGATTTGCATGCCGGCAATAGCCGCAAGATATTGGAAGAGCAGATTAAAGACCTCAAGTCGCAGTTGTTCCATGTCCAGGCGGACCTCAGCCGAGAGCGGCAATCACGAGATGACGTTCAGATGTTAGCAGATCACAAAATGACGACTTTGAAGGAAGAGTATGAAAATTTGAATGAGTCCAAGATTATCATTGAAAAAGAACTTTATGTACAGCAAGATACCCTCCGCCGTGCCGTGGAAGCACGGACAAGTGCCGAAAAAAGCCGTAAAGAACTCCAAACCGAACTTAAAAAGTTGCGCGAGCGCTTTTTGGAGGTGGAAGCTTCCAGGTTGGAGGTCGAGACAGCAATGGAACGAAGCATTTCTCGCCAGTCGAATGAGCGACAGGCGGTTCTGAGGAAAGATCTTGACGGTAAAATTGAACAGCTAGATGACATGAAAGCCGAAAGGGACCGACTTGCCGCTGAGGTCCAGAAGTTGACGAAGATGATATCGGATTCGGAGAACTTCCGCCTACATCATGATCAGCACAAAGAACGATTAGAAAGAGAATTGGTAACGATCAAAGGCCGATTGACGGCTTCAGAAAACGATAATCGCGCATTACTGAACAAGGTCCAGCAGAAGAACCTTGACATTGCGAGAACAAATTCTAGAGCTGGTGACTCACAGAGATCACGGATGGCTCAGCTCCAAGCCGAAAAGACCAGACTGGAAGAGGAAAACAAGAAGTTAGTCCGTCAATGTAACGACGCTCAAGTATCGATTAGGTCTCTTGAAAAACAAAAGGAGAAGCTTGCTCTTGGCCTTGAGGACCTAAACCATGAGGTGGCCCGAGAGCACAAGACCAGTCGCAACGCTGAGAAATCAACATCGACCTTAAGTAGCCAGCTAGCTGAGGCGAACCGGAGTCTGGAAACTGAAAAGCAGCTTAAAACTCAAGCCCAGGCAAATACTAGGAAAGTGCAGAGTTCTCTCGACAACGCGAACACGGAAATTGAGGATTCACGTCGGCAACTTGTAACGTTACACAATGTGTTCGTCCCAGAATCGAAAGAGCTACAACCCTCTTGGGAGTCGGTAGCACCACGTCTTCCTGAATATCTCAATCTAGCTAGCCAATTGGAAGCCTCTCAGCAAGCATTGAGGGTGACTGGGGAGAAGTGGACACGAGCAGAAAACCAGCTTGGTGAGCTCCGACGCCGTCACGAAGACGATGTCACCGAGATTGATAATCGTCATTCCGCTTCCAAGCGTCAGCTGCTCGAAGAGCTCAATCAAAACACGATTCCCACACAAAGGTCACCAAAACATTTGCGTAAAGGATCGGACCTTAAGCCATATTCCAATACCTCTACACCTGACCGCCGTTATATAAGCAATGGAACCAATGATTCTGCACGATCTGATCGGACAGTTGATACTATTGCATACAACAAACGCATGGATTTTGCTGCCGAGTTGGAGATGGTTCAAAATCAGTTGCAGATGTCTGAGATGCAAAATCGCCATCTCCAGAGCCAGCTCGGACGTGCTACACCTCTCAAGGACTCATGGCAGGATGAAAGTCCCTCGGTGAGACGAGTGCAGAAACTTGAGAAAGAGAACAACCGCCTACATGATAAGCTCGATGACTCTGCGAAGAAAGTCTCGGCGCTAGAACGGACACTGCACTCCGGAGAATTATCATTGCGAGATGTCCAAGCACAATCCCACGAGGAACTATATAGTCTCATTAATTCGCAAGAGAGTTCCCGGAAGTCGTTGCTACAAGTGTACAACCGCACAGTGGAGGATTTGGCCGAAGCAAAGTCCCACTTCGATAACGTCAAACATGCCAGGGCAACTTTGGAAGTAGAACTCCGAGACGCACGATCAGAGCTTCGAGAGGTCACTGCTACCAACGAGCATGAAGCTGCAAGTAGGCAACGGCTGTTACAAGAATTCTCCAATGTACAGATCAGACTGGACGCTGAAACATCGAAAGCTGCCGATCTGTCATCAAGCCTCAGTCTCTACAGGCGCCGAGCAGACGAGTATTTTAGTAAGCTAGAGCAGGCGGAGATCGCAGTCCTTAAAGCTTCTCGCGCCGAGCAATCTGCAAAGACACAGGCGCGAGAAAGTGAGGATACTTGCGCGACTATTATGGCCGAGCGAAAGCAGATGGATTTCATGATCGAAGATCTGCAAAGACAAAACCAGCATTACGAAGAGAAAATCGAGGATCTAGCAGCTGACCTCGATGGCGCTCTTCAGGCCAAGAAGAGGCTTCAGCACGAGCTTGAGGATTACCGGAGCCAGCGCGCCATGGACATTGAAGACAAGGAGACTTCCATGGAGCAAACCAGGAAAAAGTATCAGAATGAATTCTCTACCCTGACCAATGAGCTGGAGATCGAACGTGAGAATGTCATCCATGCTCGATCCGAGACTACTCGCCTGCGTGATGAGCTGGAGGAACTCCGGTCAAAGTGGGATGACGAGGTACTCAACAGCTCCACCTGGGCGAAAGAGAAGTCTAGGCTCGAAATGACATTGCAGGATCTGTCAACGTCACGAGAAGAGGCCGTCAGTGCTCATAACGAAGCTCAAGGAAAAATCGTCTCTCTCCTGTCACAAGTCCGTAACCTGCGTACATCCATGGACGATGTCGCGGCCGAACGTGATATGCTTCAAAAGGAGAAACGTGGCCTCGAAGCCCGCCTGACCGAAGCAGGAGAACGTCTCGAGGATCTTGCTCGCGGCGAAAGTCCGTCGATGCGCAACGCGGCTGGTATGGACCGCGAACTATTGGGCCTCAAGTCTCAGCTGGCTCAAAAGGAAGATGTGGCAGAGGCCGCGGTTGGGAAAATGCGGAGAGCAGACGCACTGACTACCGAAATGCAAAAGGACGTGATCGCGGAACGTGAGACGAACGTTATGTTGCACAGGGAAAAGGCGGCATTGGAGAAGACGGTCAAGGACCTACAAGGCCGCGTCGTCGATCTTGAAACAAAGTCATACTCAAGCGCAAGCCAAGACGTACGCTTCCTCAATGGCAGAATCCAAGAGGTAAGGAATCTGCCCCCCCTTGCATTCAACACCAAACTAATCCTGGACCTCCAAACAGCTCGAGCACGAACTCGAAACCCAAGCCTCCCAACATACCACCTCTCTCCGCTCCGTCCGCAACGTCGACCGCACCGTGCGGGATCTCACATCCCAGATCCAACGGCGCGAGAAACAGGCCACCCAGCTAGAGGACGATGTCACAAAGGGCAGAGAGAAGATCGAGAGGCTGTTGGCTACGGTTGACGAGCTACAAGCTGAGGAGACGAGAACATCGTTGGCGGCCAAGAGAGCGGAGAGGGATCTGAGGGAGGAGAGGGAAAAAGGTTTGAGGCTCGAAAGGGAGTTGGAAGGGTGGAAGGGCTTGAGGATGGAGAGGGGTGCGAGCAAAGGGTTTGATGGGAGCGGGAGTGTCAGGAGTGGGAGAGAAGGGCATGAGAGAATAGCGAGTGGCAGTGTGAAGGGGGCGGATGTGAGGAGGATGTTGAGTGAGAGTAAGGGGTTTTTGTGAATAACGCGGCGTGAGTGAACGAGATATGGGTTTTGGGGGTTCAATGATGCATTGCTGGGAGTTCGGGATGTCGGGCCAACAGGACGGTGGTAGAGGCCAAGGGTTTTGGTAAAGGTCTTTTGGGTCCTCCCTCTCGTTCATGGTTTGGAGAGAAGGGTCTGTATATGGTGGGATACCTTTGTAGCGTTTGGAATATGTAGAGTCACGTATTTTTATCAATGTTGTCACAATCGGTGGGATTATAAATTCTACCAACTTTGAGGATGATGAGGTGATGAGTGTTGTGTGAGGTTCTACACAACCACGCGGTTTGTTCTCGTTGAACTTAGAAGGTAGGAAGAGCGGTATGTCGTCCAACCTAAGGGAGAAAGTGGTTGTTCGATGTTGTACTGTAGGACAAGGACCCGCTAGCCGAAGGACTGGTAAGAAATTGCTTACCCAGCTAAGCGATGGACTACTGAGCACGCTGTCGACGATGACGGGGCTCTACGGATATGAACTCCCATTCCATACCCGTGTTTATAGCCAAGGTATGAATTTTAGTACAGCGAATGTTTCGAGATAACAGAAAACATGTATTCAACAAGAATACTGCGAAAATCCAAGCGCAGAAAACTCTGTCCATAAGGTATCATCGTTTATGTAGCTGGGTACCTAGGAAGTCCTACGTAGAATACCAGCTAAAGCGATGGACTACTGACAACGGCTGTTGCCGAAAAACAACCCTACCTACGAACTCTGCGGATATACATCAAGGTCGCTCAACGAATTGTCCCCACCAAGCGAGGGCCTCAGTATCGAAAAGGGTTATAGGAATCTTTCAGGAGTGAAGAAGCGATCGCTATGAGACGATCACTAAGTGGAAGAGCGCAGGGAAGGTTGAGTGAAGTGAATCCAAAGTAATGCATCGATGGGTGAGAGGAAGGGGAAAACCGATCAGGTAGGAAGAGGAACGATTACTCTCGAGTCGGTAGGAAGAGCGAATTATAAGCGATGTAAGATGGATGTCAAGTCACCGTACGCGTTCGAAGCACGACGCGTGAGCACGTGATATCGCTGTTCGTACAAAAAATGTTGAGGACTCTGGCTGGAACGCCGTAGTTACCTCAGGATGTCTCATGGGTTGTTGATGCGAGTGCGAGATTCAGGTGCGACTATCCAGAGCAGATTCTGTTCCTCTGGTCTCATATCACTAGAGACGATGAACGCCAAACCCAGGCGGCACTGCAGCCACATACATTGACACATTGACACAGTCCACTTTCCATTTTTACAACGTGACAAGCGTGTGCAAATCCGACACCTTTTTCCTCACCGATTATTATCACTTATTTTTCACCCAACTTTCCATACTCTCCCTGCCACCTCATCAATCTTCTCGTCAGCACCTCCATCATTTCCACACCACTCAGCTTCCCGAAACCGTCCAGCCCGTCTTCTAGCTCTTTCATTAACATGTTCCCGAACTCCTTGTTCCCACCGCCATGATCCGGCGGACTTGTCGTCATCGTCCTTGACGCCGTTTCCGTCCCGGCCATCTCTACTTGTGTGCGACTGATGAATTCCAGTATACCAGCCACGCGGCGCTTCATATCGTTCATGCTGGTCCTGTTGGGGTTCATGTACCTAGGCTTAGATGCCTTACTGCTTTCGTTGTTGGTATTTGAGTGATGGTGGTTGCCGTTCGTATGCGGTGTCTCCTCTCCATCTCTGGATCGAGAGCGAGCGGGGGACGTGTTGTTGTCTGCGTTCGCAGAGCTATCGGGACGAGAATCGCGGTCTTTGGTGTATTGGTTTCGGCCTACGCGGCCGCGACGGGCGGGGGGCCGACCTGTTTTTTTGTGTGAGGGTTTGGGGAGAGGTGGGTCTTGTGGAGGGGGTAGGGAGGAGATAGTGGGGAAAGACGAGGGTTCCGCGCCTTTCGAGGACGTGGTGCGGGAGAGGGGTTCTTCTGAAGGGTCGGAGTCTGAAGACATATTAGCTGGAGTCATGGGTAGGGCAGGAAGGAGCGTTACCGTCACCGCGCCTCCGCTCTGCACGGCCCTTTCGTCGGCCAGCTGCATCTGCTCGCTCTCTTTCACGTTGCTCTTCGCGCTCACGAAGTTCTTTGTTTCGATGATTCCTTGCTGCAGCACCACGTATTTTCTTATACCCACCTTCACCTAGTTTCTCGCCTGCGTCGCCTTCGTCTTCGGACTCTGCCTCTTGTGGGAGAGTCTTACCGTTCGAAGGAGAGGATGAGGAACCGGAGCCGGTACGCTGCCGTTTAGTGTCTTCGAGGCGCCTAGAAGATCAAACAATGGTCAGCTAGAGGATGCGCCGACCACCGAATGCAAGGCAGGGACTTACTGTTCGCTCTCGCTCCGACTTCGTTTCCCCTTTCGTGCGCTGGCGTCAGTGCTGGGAGCTCCCGCCTCCTTCTTGCTTTCTTCAATGGCCCTGCGGAGCTGCTCTGCTTCATCGTAAGCAGAATCGCGGCTATTCATTGTCGAGCGTCGTTTTCCCGCCGCAATCTCAGCGCTCAAACGCGAGGCCCGGCTTTCTTTGGGCTTTTTGGAGGAAGAATCTTGAGCCGCATGGGGAGAAGAAAATGGAGGAGAGGTCTCTTCCTGGACAGGAAGATAACGAGAGAACTTTTGCCTGTAAGATAGACCATTAGCGTGCGCGATTTTCTGATTGCGCTGTACCAACCCATTGGCAGTTGAGGTGATCTTATGCAGATCGCTTCGGCACTCCTCGCAGAAGTATTCCTCAGGACTCATGGCTTCGTCCATGATCCCGACGCAGCCGCCGTGCTGCCAGACCTTGCAGACGTCACATTGTATGAAGAGACCGCCAGCATCTTCTTGTAAGGTTACTGAAGAGAGTGCGTCGCCATTGGCCTTGGAAACGGCCTTGGTGGGGTCGCTGGCCTCGACAGGCATACCTGGGTATTCTGCCTGGCCACAAATGCATCGCGTTATTTCCTCCTCGCCATCCTCGTCTTCCTCATCATCGATAGCAATATTAGTCGCCTCATTCTTAACATTGTCCTGGCTACCTCGGGTTCTACGCGGTTGAGGCTTTGTGGAGCCGTCGATCTCATCGGACGACTGCGATCGATGAGCGACTGAGCTTCGTGGAGATGGGAGCTTGTGATGGGCACGAGCGTTGCGATCTATGCGGCCTGAAGAGACCGAGGATGTTGAAGAGTTGTTCTGGTGCGGCGCAGAAGGAGTGGGTTGCGTGGTATGGGCGCGAGAGGACCGCCGGGGCGTCATGACGAGTGTCTAGCTTTCTGAGGCTGTAAGATCATAACCATATGCTCTTTGGAAGCTTTGTGATTGACACCGTCTGGAAATCCAACGCCCGGTTTTTACGTGGCTGGCAAATGACCAAGGTTTAAGCCGAAGTAGGGTGAGAGTGGTGCTGGGGTTTCTGTGCTCTTTGTACAGATTCTCGAGTTAAATTGGTGTAATAAAGAGGTTTACAGTGCGAAGACAATATGCCTTGATGTCGTTCTTCGAGTCTCAGGGCGATAGTAAGTGGGATATGGAGTGATTGGGTGCAATTCCATTTGTGGTGCGAAGGAAAGCACCTCGCTGCATAGCGGAATTAACCAAAATGCGGAACCCGTCATAAGGCGATTAACTAACTAGATATGTACTAATCCGATTAAGCGATGACTTAGGGTTAGCATTGAGAAGTGAGGATTCGGAGCTTTGTACGGAGTACTCCGTGGTCGCTCTATAGACGACGAAACTTACCACTCAGTGATTCGTACATCCATCATGCTGCAGCATGCTCACTGCAGCCATTCCTATGAAAGCGGATATTTCTCCAAGAACGCGGTGAAAATAGAACTTCTCTTTGAAAGTGTTCAGGCTCCAGTTAGGGAACAACTCCAAATGTGTAATTGAGTCGGTGTCGTGCGGCCGGAAGTTATATTCACCATTGGTTCATACGACGTACCTTCAAGACTTTGGGCCAAGAGGCCCAGAATGAGCATGTAGCAAGTGCCTCGACTCGTTTACTCGAATCTACAAGACGGTGTACCAACTTCGATCGACGAGAGCGCCAGCTTATGTACTTGGGATATGCTGGCAATCTTTTGCCCATCATTAACTTTGAGGCGATCAAACCTCCTCAATAGCCTACAGGACAAGTCGTCTGGCATCTTGCCCAAGCTGGGGAGAAGTAGCATTCCTTCTACGTAACGTTGATGAATGTACCACTAGCGAAAGCTCAGAAGCCACGCTACCAGATGTGTGGATAGGTAGGGATGTTTCCTACACCTCGACGTTTGCTTGGACTGGAAGTGCATACCCAAAGGAACAACACCATCAATGATTTGAGCATACATCTGTAGATGGAGAGAAACAAAGGGGGTTCGGAAAGGACATTGTACATTATCAGGGGTAGGGGTACCTTACAAAGCTCGGCAGCCGGAAGTCCACCCGAAGCCGTTAGTGTATACCATACCGTAATGCATGTATGGCTGCAGAGTAACTTGAAGACTCTATCAATACCATCGCACACGCTGGCTGCATCCTCTACTGACTTGAGGCCAGTACTCCGGTTTTGCCTAACATCGTTAGAAGAACTCCTTTCGTGCTGCAGCGTTTCCTTGGACCGAGGGGTGTTGCCATTTGTGCAACGGGGGTTGGATCCGTACAAGTGTTGGTAAGGAAGCCTTCGTCATTCAGAAACAGTGATATACGGTCTTTCACATTGTATATACGGTGTCTGATATCATTGACGCCAGAGCCACATTGTATTAGCCTTGATTGTTTGTTGTGTCCAACGCCCTTTCCTGAATAGTGCTGACAACTGGCTTGATTAAGGAGTCTCCATACTTCGCAAAGTACCTTGCACAACGAAGCTGTGAATGCTGGAAGCTGCTGATTGTAGCAATAACATTTGCATGTGGGGGAAACTTTTGGTCTGGCAAACTTGTTGATGTGATGGCGGCTACTATGGGTATAGTCCACTCGTTCATTCTCCACCTTGAAAACAACACAACATCTGTACTATGGAATACCCTGCACACAAAACTTATCAAATACCATCAGGATGTTCCCTTTCAGGTTAATTCTAGTCACTATGTTTCTTGAATGGCTTCGACTCAAACTGACATGGTGCATATGGTGGTGTTGTGCAGACCAGGTATATTCTCCACCCTTTGCCGCAGGGCAATTCTCGGAGACTACTTCTCCAATATATCCCGAAAGACCCATTCGACCTTTACCGAAAAGACGCTTGCGTTCCAGACTATCTCCTGAATTCGCAGATTCAATCCTTTCTCAGTCTGCACCACCTGCGTTCAAGCCTCTGTTCTGTCTACCTTCAGGGAATACAGCAGCTTATTCAGACATATCTGTATCGAGCGGTGGAACAATAGAGGCGGACATAAAGCTAGATGGAACACAACAGGTCTACAATGGGGGCGTGAAAACTGGATATCAGTTTAAGGGCACCGATCTTGACAGTGACGGCGACGATGGCTCAGGAGTTCTACGTCATTATCAGGTGCAGCGCCAGACACCGCCAATGACACTACGGGGTGCTGCACATGGAGAAGGACGAACGGAAGTCGGAAAATACACAAAGCCACCACATATACAATCCACACCGTCTTCTGCGGAGTCCATCGATGGCTATGATTCTTTTGAGAACACAAACAATAAGAAAAAACGTAAGATTCCCACTTCAGGGACTCTTGGTAATCATCACTCGACATTGTCAGCCGAGATGGCTCATATGGGCATTTCGTCAGCACGGGACATGGAAGCTCTGCAAACAGAACCGGATGGCGGTGTAGGACAGTATTACGGTACAGGGAATTCAGCAATACCAGCTATATCATCTGGGACAGGTATTTCTGGGGCCGGAAGAGGCAGGTACGGGCGCGCTGGAACACGTACTACTGGAGGAAGGAGCCCTCTTGGCGTGTCTATCAATGGATCCAATGCGCTACAAGCAGGCCGGCAAAGCCTACAAAGGCGAGACTACGCTTCTACAGGAGGTTTTGGCAGCAAAGGTACAGTGCACTTACAAGATTCTTGATTGAAGACTAACGCAAGGTCAGAATCTGCTTTTATCAACAAAGCAGATCAGGGTATCATATCAGCTGCTATAGCAAATGCAGCTGCGTTATCAATCCCACCGTCGAATGGCCAAGAAAATGTCAGCCTATTAGACCAACAGTCCAACAAGAAGTCTACTGCGACAAAGACTCAGTTCACTTTCACCTGTGAATCGGATTCAGCTAAAGGCATGCTGTGGCCTGGAAAGCACAATTCGTCGCCTGGGCTACCTCACCATACAACGCCTCAGCCAAACGTCGTCAGTACTCAAACTGGGCACGGTAACAAAGGTTTTGCTACGCAAGGGACACAAACAAGTCCAAGTATGGCAGGTCAGACTCAGCAGAGTGATCCACCGCAGACGGGTGCCAATCAACAAGCTCCGCAGCAGCCCAAAAAGCCTCGCCGTCCACTGGCCAAGCAATACGCCATGGCGGCACGTCAGCGGCGCTTGCAGCAGGATTACAACAATTACCATCATCCACTACGGGCCGAAGACATATGGATTTGCGAATTCTGTGAATACGAAAGCATATTCGGCTCACCTCCTGAAGCTCTAGTGAGGCAGTATGAGATCAAAGATAGACGAGAACGTAAACGTCTTGCAGAGAAACGACGACTACTTGAGAAGGCCAAGATGAAGGGTAGGAAAGGGAAAAGAGGGAACAAGAACGCGGCGAAGAACGTTAATGCTGCTACGCAGCCACAACCGCCCGCTCAGAAGCAGCGCTATGACCAGCAACCCGTGGATGAGGCGACAATGCAGCACCAGGGGACACAGAGTGAAGATTATCTGGCGGACGACTATGATGATGATCCTATCCCTACGCCAGCTGCTGTACCCCAAACCCCGTCGAAGATACCACAGCCAATAGTCCAGAACCATAACCAAAGCTTACGAGCTGCGATCAGCAGTAGAGGAGCCCACAATGGAATCGCTACAGTAGGACGAGCAGCCTGAAGTTGAGACATGGAATTCCACGAATTGGCCTAGGTCTGCGTTCACAGTTTTCCTGCTGGGTTGATCTGGTTTGGCTATAATGGTCTCCAACGGCACGCCGAGCTATGCATTATCCAGTCGGCTTTGGAATTGATGTAGACTTTGCTTGGAGGATCAGGTTCGAAGCTGCATGGTCGCATTTCCTTCAGATTCCGGGCACGGGCCAGTTGTACAGTTTGCATTGCTGCCATTTGCATAGCCGGCAGTTATTTTCTCTTCATTCTCCAATATGGCCCTTTTTCTTTCCTTCTATTCCGCACTAAACATTCCACTCTCCCTACCAGCATAGAGCGCAGCCTTCACTTCATCCTACTGCCACAAACGGGTAATAGAGGTGGAAAAGTCGATATTCTAGTAGATAGACTCAGGGATAGGTTACGATAGCACATAAACACTCTCCACAGTGCCAATCTGCCTCCTGAAAGTGTCAAGTTGATATGCATTGGACATCATCGTAACTGGCAGGCTTTGGAGAGATTATCAGAAGGGGACTAGCGGCGCCGCCTGAGAGTTGTGAAACAATAATCCCTTGCGAAGCCTTGCGAAGCCCAACCCAACAAGACACCCCCAGCCCGTATTCACCCAAGCAAAAATTCAGTCTACGCAACACACACACTGCTCTTGAACAGCGGTTTATTGCCCCTTGGTCGTATAATCGATCGCCATGGACCGACCGCTGGACGATGTGATATCTGATCGACAGGTATGAGCGGTCTTTGCTGCCTCAATTAGTATATACACGCCCGGTAGAGCTGACCTATCTATTAGAGAAGAAGTTATCGTGGAGGCAGGAATCGCCGTCCGAATGATTGGGCTCGTGACGACTCAAGAAAGGTACACGCTATAAAGCCCTAACCTTGATCCCTATATAGCTGCCTTGTCGATTTGGGCACGAGGCTGATCAGGAAATGCAATTACAGGTTCTTCCACCTCATCCCTCCACCTGCTGCGCCCTCAGACCCCCATCCTCGACCGTACGGAGCAGTCCCTTAGCTGCCGACGGATCGACTCGCGATATAACGATGCTATTCTACCTATAAAATGCATGTAAAAGCTGACCTAGACCTCTTCCCTGTTATGGCGACATAGATGAATGGTGGATACGATTCTACAAATATCGATACGTTCGTATTCCAGAACCCCATCCAACAATTGCCAAGCACAGACTGATTGTCCAATCTTCTACAGTGACTGGATTCACGACAAATACGAAGATGATCCTCAGGGTGCGTCCGAACTCCTATGCACTCCAAATTCAGCAACTTACAATCTCGAAGCCCGTCGACCGACTCGCGGTCCCCGTATTGCTACGGCTCGAACCGACCGATACTCTCCAGAAGCAGATCTGTATGCCACCTTCGATCCATCAAATCTCAAGGCATAACTGACAAGCACCCACAGAATCTCTCCAAGCGGCAAAATCCGCGTCGACAACCTCCACTACGACCTTACAGAAGACGATCTTGATGTACATTCCCCCCCTTCCTATTCACCTTGGCATCTCCCAATTGACGCCACACCAGGACCTCTTCACCCGCATCGGCCCTATAACAACCCTTTCCCTCCGATTCGACCGCGCCGGCCGCTCCTCCGGCACTGCCTTCGTAACCTACACCTCCCTCTCCGATGCCCGCCGCGCCATCCGCGATTTTGACGGCGCCAATGCCAATGGACAACCAATCCGCCTTACCCTTCTCCCTACCGCTCCTGCGGCAGACATTGGCATACGCGGCCGCGGAGCAGGAGCTGCCCCACGGAACCCTTTTGACACGGCTGTCAAACCTGGGAGGAGCCTTTTTGAGCGCATTGAGGACCCAGAGAGGAATGGTGCCAGTAGGGATAGGAGTCGGAGCCCGGGCGCACCAAGAAGAACGGATACGAGAAAACCGCCGCCGGAGGGAGTAGATAGGTATGTCCCTAGCGATAGGAGGAGCAGGAGTAGGAGTCCGGTACGAAGACGAAGGACGAGGACACCCGTAGGCAGGAGGATGAGCCCGGTCAGAGGTGGTGGAAGAGGGAGGGGCAGGAGAGATGGTGGGGCGAGGGAGACGACGAATGGCCGGCCGAGGAAGACGCAAGACGAGTTGGACAAGGAGATGGAGGATTATTGGACTGAGCAGCGGAAGGTGCAGGCGGAGAGTAGCGGGGTTAGAAACGGGGTTGTGGAGAATGGCGTTGCGGCGGCACCGGTGGTGATTGATGAGGATATTGATATGGCTCTGTGAGTGAGGGTATCGGTGCTTTTAGAGAAAATACGTTGCTGGGATGAAGATGCTATGTGTGTGCGGGGTGTCTGTGCGTTTGCGGCTGGGATGTCTAAATAGATTTAAAGCCTTTCTGTCCTGCTGTTGGAGGTTGCATAGCTGTGCATGGCTCTTCTCCGATTGGAAAAACTCCTCTCTACCTTTTCTCATGCATCCAAGATTTCATATTACTACAGCCATTGTGGGCTCTACAAGCTACAGCTTTACGGGAATCAGCTGACTTTTATGTACTCTTGGGTGTTGCATGTGGATTGATAATTTTATGTACATATCTGTCGGATCTTTTAAGCCCTTGCCCCAATCTTTCTGAAATGCATCTATTGCGCGATACATATGGGGTATCATCAAAGAACAGTCAAGAAAAATCCCCTGTAGACCCAATCAATAAACCCCCCAGCAAATGTGCAACCTCCTCGCCGCTGGCTTCCTTTGATTACCTCCACAATCCATATGGTTCTGAGCAGAATTTCCACAATTTTACCGTCCCGTCCTCACTCCCCGTAGCATAGAGCTTCCCGTCGGGCGCGAAACTCACACTCCAAATCGGTCCGTGGTGCCCTTTGTGCACTTCCATTTCTCCCTCCCCGTCGAAATCGTAAACCCTCACCCATGTATCTCCGGCCCCGCCCGTGACAAACTTCCTCTGCTCCGCATGCATCGCCACGCTCGCAATTTCTGTTTCAAATTTGACAGACTTGAGCAGTTGCCCTGGGGTAGTGCCGGAAAAGAAGTATGCGTTCTTGCCGGCGGCGATGGATAAAGAGGGGGTGCTGCTGAAGGAGTCGAGCTCGCAGCTGCCGACGGGGGCGGCGAGGGAGTATGAGCTTACGGGGGTACGGGAACGGAGATCCCACCAGCGGACAGTGCGGTCGTCGGAAGCGGTGATGATGATGTTGAGGTCCGGGCCCCAGACGATGGATTTGATAGGGCCTTGGTGGACGCCCGGGCCGATCTCATGGCTTGGTGGTGGTGGAGGAGTTGTGGTGGAGCCGTTTTGGATGGGGGAGGTGGGAGAGGAGGAGGCGCTGTTTTCGCCGCTGCCATTAGAGGTGGAGCGGGAGAGGTCGAAGATGCGGAGCTTCTTTTCAAAACCGCCGGTTGCCAGGATTTGGGGGCGAGGTTGTGAAGGGAAGGCGATAGCGCGGACGATGTGGGAATGCTGGAGGGTGTGAAGGCACTCGCCGGAGTGGGTATCCCAGACTTTGCTATTGGGCCGATTTAGCTTATAGTTTGGTAGTTCTTGTGGAGAGATCATCTATACGCTGAGAAGTCTGCGGACCCCGTTGCGGCTAGGGTTGCGTCAGACGAGAGACGAGCTTGCCAGACTGCACCTTTGTGCCCAATGAATGTACCAATCCTTTGCTTCGTGAGCAGTTGTAATTCAAGGCTGAATTGGATCTACCTACCAGTCGCCGGTGATGCCATCCCGGAGCATGGGATTGTTGTCTACCGAGCCTTAGCAGGTTCTCTTCTGATTATGATATCTACCATACCTTTGCAAGCAGAAATTAAATAGTACTGGTCGTCATCCACGACAGAGGAGAAGCTCAAGTGGGTGACAGGGCGGGAATGTCCATGGCAGGTCAAAGGAACGGCTTTTGGGGTGCGTTCTAGTAAAGTCAGCGTTGAAGTATAGAAGTCTGCTGAGCTTGAGACTCGATGATCGTCCTTTTGAGATATCTACAGAAGGCGGTGGGGTCAGAGCTCACCTGAAGCCATAGTTGAGGTCTTATGTGATATTGTAAAGCAAAGAGACCAGATATATAATCAAGGTATCGCCTCTATTGTCTGACAGAGCTTTGAGAGAGAATCAATTGCACAAAGTAATAGATGGAGATTGTAGTGTCGGGACGTATCTTCAGTGTAGGTGTTAGGCCGTAAGTGATCGTTAAATCGTGAGGTCGTATCTTGAGGATGAGTATCCAAAGAGCTGAACGAAGGTCTGAAAGCCTTTCACACACCCCCAGACTCAACAACGGCAAGACTCTCTTGCGTGCAGTGTTTACTCGAAGAATGGAAGACTGGAAGTTTAGGCGATGAAGGACAAGGATGAGGGAGATTGCCGCGGTCCGTCATCCTGCAGAAAGCAGTACTCTATCAATCTGCATCTTCGTTACCACAATAAGATCTTTCTTTGCGTTAAATACTATATAATACATATATATTCGAAGATGTTCAAGACATGTAACATCATCTGGTTCTGATGTGGAAATACTGATGGGATTGGTCGTGCAGAGCGCAAGGCTCAGAACCATATCAATTCTGCCTATAGCTCGTATGTTTTGTGATCTTGCTACGTGCGGAGGTCTCATGAGTTCGAATGGTACTTCTGATTGCTTGTGACAAGTTGTGCGTGCTGTTGGTGAGATCTATGCTATCCTACGCAGAATCTGCCTGATCTGTTTTCATATTGACACAATGCATGCTGTATATTTCTCATGCCAGCTCAGCAACACATTTGTATGTCCTATGTCTGTCTGTTATGCATGGTCTTACGCGGGCTGTACCCCTATCATGTTTCTATCTTGACCCAGCTCTGTGTCTGTAGCTGCACGATTCATTGAGTCGTGCACCGGCGACGGCAGCATGACTTAAAGTCATTCTACTCTTGTAGGAGTAGCCAGGATCATCAATTTACTCACTATTCAATTTTTCATTTTTCATTTCGTATATCACAGTAACAACTTTGTTCAGGTAAGCTGCAATGGTTAAGAAATTTAGTCCTTTCGCCCAACGCCAATTGTATTCTCAATACGAAACATCTGATCGTCTCAATACTTTCTACTTGTCCTTTAGTTCAGCCGAAATACCACAGCAGTGAGATCGCCGAATCCCTCAACATCATCACCCAATCTTGTCCGCTGACACGATTGGCGCACCATTTTCATCGACACGAACTAATTCCTTCTCCTATTCGATCGAGCTAGTAAGGCTCAGCTATCCCTGCTGTTTGTCTTTGGGTGTTTGTCCCTGGTTTGCAGTTAGGCTGTGGGGAACAAAGACCTTTTCAGTGGAGCTCGTTGGTAATATCAAAGCACCTCACACCCCATCAACATAAGAACACCGATCAAAGGGATGCTTTCTCGGGTCACCATATACAAAGGAATTGTGATGGACACAGCTTTCGTCCTACGGAGGTTGCCAAGAATAGAATGAAATAATTTGTCATCCGCAAGACGCAACCATGCAGCTGGTAAGACATCTGAAGTTGGAAAGCATCAAACAATTATCTTAACTGCTATTCTATTTGTGCTTAGTCGCTCCACCTCGGTTTCAACGCAGAAATACCAAGCTTGAAAATTTCCTCGAAGGACGAGGCATGGGTCGGAGAAGGGAGCGGCTCCCTCGAGTGCTACAGCTTTTCCGTGTTCCGCCTCGCAACCTTCAGTACCGTGAGTACTTCAGTCTACGCGAGTCGCAGAATGAGGAGGCATTAGAGGTCCCTCTATCGTATGAAGTGTTCTTAAAGCCATTGGAGAACGAAATACACCCTCTTTTTCTGAGGGGGCATTGGAGCTACGAAGTGAATTCCAATAACAGTGTCTGGAATACTCTCGATCCTGTTCTTAGAATAGCATCCAGATTCGTTTCCGAAGATGCCTTGATGCAATTCTTCTACAACCTAATCTTTGCATGGAAAACTTTACCGGAACCCTTGGCAGGTTGCAATTGCCCTCTAGGTCATTCACTGTAGGTTCTCCTTTGACGGCTGAACAGCTGCAACTGACACAATTCTGGCTTCAAGACTTAGGCTTCAGAAACCACAATATTGCCTATGAGTTTTTCAGAGGGACAAGGACTTCTAATAAACGTTATGGCTATTGTGACGCAGAAGTCTGGGAGAAAACGAAGGGTCTTGGAGGGGATAGCAATGTGCAGAATTTGCCTTAATCAGGACTTCTCGATAATCTCCATAATCATGACAACGGGCTTCTGTCACTTACTCCATGTAGCATCCTCAAAGTGCGATTAAAACTAGCCATTACTGTCATCCACGAGCTCGTCCACTCCATCTACAGCCTCATCAGTCCCAACCTTTACGAACCATACTTCATGGATCAGCAGACCTCTGGACTGGGAAGAACTTGGGAGTGCTGGATGTTCGGACGCCGGGTTTTCTTGCAAGGGAGATACTTCGACAGCCGAGCCGGCCTTTTATTGGAAGATTGGCCTGGAATCAACTTGGACGTCACACGGATAACTGGGACAAAGAGGTGGTGGCTGCTCAGCATCTGGATTCTGCGAATTCACTTCCGTCTCTTCCTTGGGTAGACCAGGCAGCGCCTTGGAGGGGACCGTTGGTGGATAGCATGACGACTTGGGCGGTACCCATGGATTATATGACCAAGGTTCAGAAGGAAGAATTTTAGGAAAGGGAGCTCGGGTTGAGCGGAGTGAACGTTCTGCGTATACCAAAAGCCTATGGCACCAAAACGTTCGTTTACAATGTCAAGGAAGTTATTCGAGGGGCCAATCGACGAAGCACTGTTTTCAGAACGAATGTTGTTCTGCCCTTCATAAACGCATTATAATCACCTTAACATTCTCATACCCTACATGATTGATCCTCCAGTGCTGGTCGGTTGGCAGGCATTAGGTTGTCTAAAAACCATGACTAAGCGTGATATGCTCAGTGTATTGCAGTTGCCTCAGGCAATATTGCAGCCCATGATATTGAGCGCATCAACATGTTATGGCTATATTTGTATAACAAACCACTACTAGTACCATCCATTTTAAAGTATCTTGTGAATACTGCTATGTAACAACCAAGGGCTACGAAGTTTGATACGTAGACGATAATAGGCATCAAGTCTCTCTTATTCCCTTCTGTCCTTCGTCACACATCCATAACTGCGGCCAAAATGGGCGATTACAAGCTTTCCGCTTCGCTTGAGGAACACGAAGACGACGTAAGCTTAGAACCAGAAACCGAACCTGCTTCACAGTTAATCAAAGTAGACTCTGACCTCGAGCTAGGTGCGTGGCGTGGTATACCCTAATCCCAGCTTCGTCCTCTCCGCATCCAGAGACGCAACAGTCCGGTTATGGAAGCTTCTTTCCACCAGCCCCCCAAAATATGACTGTTCCATATCTTCTCATGGCTCAGCGTTTATCAATGCAATTACATATCTCCAGCCAACACCGACGTTCCCAGAAGGCCTCGTGATATCCGGCGGGAAGGACACAATAATAGAAGTTAGGCAACCGGGGAAACCACCTGACGATAACGCTGAAGCATTGCTTCTTGGACATAGCCATAATGTGTGTGCATTGGATGCTAGTGCCGAGGGCGACTTTGTAGTCAGCGGCAGTTGGGATGGGTCAGCAAGAGTGTGGAGAATAGGGAAGTGGGAGTGCGAGGCGGTGCTCGAGGGACATGAGGGGAGCGTGTGGACAGTACTGGCATATAACCAAGAGACTATTATCACAGGTGTGGCTATTCAAGGAACATAGAATGTTACACATGCTAACCAGAAGCTTAGGATGCGCCGACAAGCACATCAGAATATTCAGTCCTTCGGGAAAGCTGCTGCACACAGTTAAAGCAAGCACAGACGTTGTGAGAGCGCTTTGTCGAGTACCTGCAGACCATCCCTCGAAAGCAGACTTTGCCTCTGCCGGTAATGACGGAGTTATTCGACTTTGGCGTCTAGATGGACGTCAGGTTGGCGAACTTCACGGTCACGAGAATTTCATCTACTCCCTAGTAAGCCTACCCAGCGGTGAGCTCGCTAGCTCGGGCGAAGATCGCACAGTTCGTATATGGAGAGGAAGCGAGTGCGTACAGACCATTACACACCCTGCCATATCAGTATGGGGGGTGGCGGCGTGTTCAGAAAACGGGGATATTGTCAGTGGCGCTAGTGATCGCAAGGTCCGAATCTTTAGCAGAAGAAAAGAACGACAAGCAGAACCTGAAGTTATTCAAGCGTTCGAGGATTCTGTTAAGTCATCTTCAATCCCTCAACAACAAATGGGCGACGTGCAGAAGGACAAGCTACCAGGCCCCGAATTCTTAACGCAAAAGTCGGGGACCAAGGAAGGTCAAGTAGTGATGGTCCGAGAAGCGAACGGCTCTGTGGGGGCGTACCAATGGTCGCAAGGAGCGCATGAGTGGTTAAGCGTGGGCACTGTCGTGGATGCCGTTGGCAGCAGTGGCCGAAAGGTTGACTACGCTGGCAAGTCCTACGACTACGTCTTTGACGTTGACATCGAAGACGGTAAACCACCTCTCAAGCTCCCCTTTGATCTCTCCCAAAACCCCTACGAAGCAGCTACCAAATTCATTCAAGACAACGAGCTCCCAGCTACCTACCTAGACCAAGTCGCCAACTTCATAATCACCAACACCCAAGGCGCCACTCTCGGTCAAACCTCCCAACCCCAGCCGGCTGGCTCGGACCCTTACGGCATGGAAAATCGTTACAGACCAGGCGATGCCGCCTCTACATCCTCTCCAGCCCCAACCCCTGCAACGACGTCCCGCCCGAAAGTTCTCCCTCAAACCACCTATCTCAGTATTAAAACTGCAAACCTTCGTACCATCCTCAAGAAAACCCAAGAACTAAACCAACAACTCATAAATGAGGGCTCCAAAGACCTTTCCTTAAATGATTCCCAGCTCTCCACCTTATCCAACTTAATATCTTCGCTCGAAACCCTCCTCTCCGGCACACCTCCCCAAGCCCAAATTCCACCGGACAGCATTCCACTGGCCCTTCACATCGCCACCGCATGGCCACCCGCCTTTCGCCTCCCTGGCCTCGATCTCCTTCGCCTCCTAACCGCTTCTTCGTCCCTACCAGCATCCTATACCACATCCACAAACCAGGACCTCATCGCTCTATTGGCAGAAAGCGGCGTGTTTGCCGATAAAGACCGACCGAACAACATCATGCTTGCCACCCGCACCCTCTCCAACCTTTTCGAAACTCCTAGGGGAAGAGAGCTCGCAGACCTTAAGTTCGATCAGACATATCAGATGGTGAAAGAGGCGAGCAAAGGTAGCACAAATCGGAATCTAAAGATCGCGGCCGCAACGCTGTGGGTCAACTATGCCGTGCTACTGACAAGCGCAACCCACTCAGAGCTCCCTTCAAGTCTCGATCGTGCCATCACACTCCTAGATGATCTATCGATCTTGCTTAGAACAGCAACAGACTCCGAAGCCGTATATCGGGCGCTCGTGGCAGTGGGGACATTGCTGACACTCGGCGAGGATGCTACAATGGCGGCGAAGGATGTTTATGATTACGCGGGTGCGCTGAAGAAGGCGGAATCCACAGTCAGAGAGCCGAGGGTTAAAGGGGTGGTGGCGGAGATTAGAGAGGCTTTGAAGTAGAGTAGGGGACGACGGTGATTAGTTGACTGAGTGGGGCCATGGGGATTTATGTGCGGCTGTGGCAATAGATAGCTCTAAGGAGGGAAGAAATACCAGACATTCTCACAAAGATGAATGAGCCTTGCATGCTTCCGCTAGAACAAAAAACCAGTCTCAGGTAAGCATATTCAAGACCCGCAGGTGTGTCAAAAGGCTCCATTCTATACGCTATTGCTACATGCACTCGTCGCGCCTATCTGACCTAGAACGGACGCATACCACAAAGAGAAGTGCAGAAGAAACCATCCCTGTCGGTCCCTATCGGTCCTTGCAAGCATCCAGGGGGCTGAGAGGCTTACCAATCCATAATCTTCCGGCTGAAGGCACAGGCAGAATGAAGACATGAGCGTCGAGACACTCTCGAAAATCTGCTCCCTGCTCTAGTGACAGCGTTTGCCCAGATCACTATCGCCGTTGTCACGAACCTCTGTTATTTTCCTCTTACTCCCTAAAATCCATCATTTCGCAGAGACCCCCCCCCCCCCTTACACTCACGATATCAAAAGCACCTCCTCCGATCCAGTCTTCACTCTCTTCACCCTATTAACCTCCTCAATCGCCTCTTTGTCCCCTTCGGTAAGCGCGTTCCTCCTCTGCCTACCCCAGAGCTCGGCCCCGTCTTCACCCGCGATCAGCTCCTGTATCTCTCCTTCTTCCAAGCCACTGAGCTCTTCAATCTTGGCCCCAGCCTTCTCATCTTCTTCGTCTTCAAAAGGTCGTTTCCTAGGGCTAATTCTCACAGCCTCCAACTGTTCGTGCAATCCTTCGTCATCTTTGTCCGCGCTCCAAAAGTCATCCGGATCGGCGATATCTTTGTTTTCCTTGTCATCATCGGGTTGGATTTCGGGGTCTGAGTTATCGCGTTCGTCATCGGCGTCACTGGATCGGGTGGTCTTGCGGTAAAGTTTGTTGCCCGGCTGGGTGCTCAAGGCAGCAACGGTTTCTGCAGTTTCGCGGTCCTGAGGGAATAACGAGGCTGTTGGGTGCGGGGTTGGTGGTCGGAGTTTCGTAGACACTGTGCTACTACTCATGAGGGGTTGATGGTCTTTGGCTAATCGAGGGCCGGCGGGAATATTCTCTTTCATGGGTTTTACGATGTTATTGACAGGATTGTGCGGCCCTTTGGGTGGGAAAATATTGGTAGTCATGTATGCTTTCGTTAAAACGGGTGGATAGTAGGCAAATTCAGTGCTTGATGTCGAGGACGGCGTGACCGAACGACCACCACCTTTCTCGTCCTCGTTGGGAGAGGATGCGTTTGAGTGACCTTCTATGATGTCTTCCTGCCCGGAAAAGCGAGTGGTTTTGTTGCCATGCGGGACGCTAATCCTATGGCCAGCTTTCGGAGGAGCCAGAGGAAGTGGAACCAAAGCTTGGGCTTGACTACCAAGCTGGGGGGTTTTCTCTCTCAGCGCAACAGCTTTTGTATCACGATATCCGTCGTTGCATGTAAATTCTGGTTCAGAGTCTTTGAAGGTTTTGTCCCGTACGTTCTCTTCATAGGCCTTGCCTTTATGCTCTGTTGGCTTGGTGTTACCCTGATTTCCACGAGCTATACTGAGAGGTGTTGTGTCGGTCAACCCTGTATTCAATACTCCCAATTTCCTAGGTTTTGTCTTTTTCTTTCGAGGAAAGTCGATGAAATTGAATTTCTCTAGTCTCTCTATTGAATAGTGTCAGAGCAAATATTCAGTACAGTATCTTGGATCGACCCACCTTGGCTTCTGTAAAAGAATTGGAATGTAGCATAGGTGCCCTCTCCACGCTTATAAGGATAATAGTCTACCACGCAGATTGGCTGCCGTGGTAGGGTCCCTACATGAGCAAGTCTATAACAGTCAGTGATCATATGACCAGGGAGGCCAAATGCTAAAGTACCCAGTAGTATGTGTAATCTCTCGCTCAATGCCATCCATGTCGAATTCATCTTTCTCGCCTTCTCTATGCTTTGCCTGATAGTCCGACTCACTTTTTTTTCTCCCAAGCTTGACCCGCTGAAGCGTAACAACTATTTGTCCGACTTTGCCAGTCTGCTCTCTCCTAGGGCCAGTCTCTGCACCCAGATTGGCCGAGTTCAGACCCCTCACAAGAGCGTCTTCCTGTGGTTCGTCGAAGTTATCGACTGCAAGCCCGTTTTGCGAAATAAGTAGTTTTCCAAACGAAGCCTCTATTCCGACGTCTCTGAAGACCCAGGCATGCTCCTTCATACTACCGTCATGACCCTGTACCCAGCGTGATTTGAATCTAACTTTGCCGTCCGGAGGTGCGAAATCGGGATCACTCGGATCGAGGTAGATGATGGTCCTACGCTCCGGTATCTGGCGACCATCCACGTAGAGGGATGCAAGGAAATCATATGCTGGTGGGCAAGGAGAGTCATAGCGTTTGCGCCGTCGAGGTGAGGATGAGTAGGAAGAGCTTCTGGGTTTGTAGGTCGATTGTGACTCGCCGCGTCTGTCAAAACAATCATCGCTGGTGTTGGACCACGCACGTCTTAAAGAGGAAGCATTTGGAGAATGAACATCAGTGCCAACATATGGGATCTTTGGCTGAATGGAGACCCGGAAAGGCATGTCTGTAGTTGACTGGATATATGCGGATACTTTGTTCTGACTTCGCAGTCGTTGCATGCCCCATTCCTTGAGAGCATTTCCTCGATCATCTGTGACGTTAACAGTAACGTCCCGTAGTTCAGGCATTTTGGTTGGGTCCTGGTTAGCTAAATAATGAAGCGCCTGCGAATTCGAGCGAGGGTTGTGGCAGCCGATGATTGTGAAGAATATCCAAAGAGTCAAGAAGCCTCTGCAATGTTCGATTCTGTGGCACCATGTTCATCAGTCTTGCTCTCAGCCACGAAACAGTGTCATAACATGAACGCTTACCTTCACGACATATCAAGGTGAGCAATGCTATCGCAACGAATGATCTCGAATTGAGGAATCGTTTTGAAAGCACAACCCATCCGACCTTCGCGATTTACTGATATTCGCGTGATTGATGGAAATTTCGAGGTTAACAAAGGTAGATCCAATTTTTGTTGAAGGCTCACCGGACACCCCTATACAAGCTTCAGCTACAACACAGTAATTGTACCGAGGTCGTCTTGTCAGGCGAAGCCGAATAGTTGTTCCCAACAATAAGCAAGATTTGGATAGAGCCAAATACGTGAATGGGTCCTTGACTGGCATATGGTATCATGCGTAAAGATGGTCTTCTCAAAGAAGAAGTCGCGATACTACAATATTAAGACATACATGCCTTACTCTACCTCACAATCTGATTCGCGAGATAATACAAAACAACAACAATGTTACAATGAATGCGATTCTATAATTGGCGCACTAGCAAAAGGTCAAGAGAGAATACTATGCGAATCGGACACAATCGTGTGGCATCAACGATATTGACTTAAGAATTCACCTCCATACTCCCTTCGTTATGCCAAACCAACTCGTGGGATATCATGCGCATTAGGTCTCATAAACCAAGGCATCCATATCCAGCAATATGTCCCTTCCCAGCACCTCCTTTTCTAAATCGTACATGTTACAGTCCAGATTCCCATTACTTTCCAACACCAATCTCATAACCCAACAGGACCTCCGTAGAGTTCCCTTCCCATCCTCTATTACCAGCCGTGGAAATCATATACCCACAACTTGGATCAATATATAACTGAGAGACAACGCCAGTTCGATGGCCAGGCACGATGAGGAACGGAACTGTAGAATGCTTGAATGTTTGCTGTTGCTCTAGATCGTAAAGTCGTAGAATGTCATAAGATGCGCTTTCATACGTCAACACTGATCATCCTGATAAAGCCTGGACGACTTACCATATCAGGTGTCGTCCATTAGGCATAGCTCGAACTGCACTAACTGGGCCACTACCATTAGGTAACTTCAAGCTTCGTTCTACGCCCCGAAGTCCTTTGTGGAGGCTGTATTCCTCGACCGTGCCGTTTCGGCGACCGGCATAGATGTAATTTCCATCGGGTGACCAGCAGGCATTCATGGACCAGGGCGGCACATTTCGGGGTGGGATTTTAGCTATGGGCCTTGACTGACGCTTGTCCCATACGCGTAGACTACCATCGAATGAAGCGGCAAGAAACGTCGATTCTACAGTCGACAAAGCATCCGCAGATGCTGCCGCGGAACTGTCTTGGGCGTCAAGTTTTGGGGGCACTTCTTCAGCGTGAGGCGTTGCAGATTCGACGCAAGGCAGTCCATTAACTGCACTTTCAGATGATGGGTTCTTGGTAGCTATTCGGCTGCTTGAAGGCTCTTGCTCCGATGCTGACCCGTCTTTGACGTTTCCATTTTTAAGTGGCAGGGTGGTGGTATCGGGTGCATCGACCATGTTGACATCATGTTCTGCATTTTCATGTACTTGTTCTTGAACACCATTAGCAACCGCCTTCGAAAATTCGTCGTCATCATCATCAACGAAGTTGCCCCCTGAAGGGGCCCCAGCCTCGCCATCTTCATTATCACCAAAGAGTGAGTCGGCATCATTACCGCCGAATAGCGAATCTGTGGGAGATCCTGCCTCGTTTGCATTATCATCTCCTGTAGACTGAGGATCAGGATCCATGCCGTGATCAATGCCATTGGTTAAGACACCGTTGACGCGGGGCTTATCAGAGTTATTCGAGGAGAGAGTACTACTGGCCACGACCACGTCGCCTAAGGCCTCAGGTACTGGCAGACTCGACAAAGGCCGGATCTCAAGCGCTGAGATCTGACCCCCACTGCCTTCGAAGGTGCGCTTTATTTGCCCCGTATTTAGATCCCAGTCGATTACGCTTTTGTCCCAGCTTCCTGACAAGAGCGATCTCTCATCTTGAGCAAGATTCAAGACAGATACAGCCGATGTATGCTTACGAAGGCAGGTAATTAATTTACCTTCATCATGACGAACCGACTGTAAATTAATGCCGCCCGATTCAAGTCCGGACAAAAGCCACAGACCTTCATGCTGCACAGCGAGTGAATACACAGGTGAAAGAATAGGACCATCTTCAGTGTTAGTTGGTTTCACTATCGCTCAATTATGGTCAGCTCGCAACCACTAAGAATGGAGATTCATTTACCATTCGTGTCTTCGTTTTCCCAATAGCTCATCAATACTCCAGCCTTTGTGACACTGTCGACAAAAGGATGCCGTTGCGCTACAGTCAGCATAGCTTTGCCATTAGCCGTCTCAACCCAATTGAATTTCCTGATATAGCCATCAGCGCCCCCACTGAACACCCAGCGCAGATCTGGCGTTGCCGTTATGGAATTTATTGAAGTGGAGTGCGGCGCTGCAATGGTGGGAATTATATCATAGACAGAAGCCGTCAATACCTCTGGCCGTATCTTTGGAGTCTCAATGGCGGGGACGCTCAAATTCGATGAGCTCTCTTTCGGCGAAGGGGCAGTGAGAAGGACGGTCGGATTTGGATGTGACGTAGGTGCAGATAGAACAGGTCCCCCAAAGCCATTCGAGTCACGGATTGATTCAGATCTGCTGCTCAGTAAAGAATTATGAGAGATAGCTGCAGGCTTGGTCAGGCCCCGACTAGATGGATCGCCAAACGAATCCTGAGATTCCTCTTGGTCTTGCTCATCGTCATCATCGTCATGTTCTTCGTTGTCCTCGTCAATCTCGATGTCGCCATCCCCATCCACATCTAAATCATCCATTTGCCCGTCTTGCTCGTTGTCTGAGCTGCCATCTGCTGAACCTGCACTAAGTTAAGTTTGATATAGAACCGGAGCATCGAGAGTATCAAACCTGCGCTATCTCTGTCATCTTCGTCCCCGCCAAACGATTGCATATCAGACATTAAATAGCCTGTTGGCTTCCAGTCTGCGTAGAGCCTGCCTTTACTCTACTAGATATGTAACAAGTTTTTGGCAGTGATTGAGTCTGTGTATGGCCTGCGTTTACTCTATTTGATATGACGAGTCTTCGGCAGTGGTTGACGAAGATCATAAGCTGACTTCGAAAACCCATCGCCGTGGCCGACCCTAGGTAATCCTACCATTTAAATCCTTAAAATTATGTCCACTGGTCGTGATATGTCCAAGGTCGTTCGGTTTTGGAATGCCCCAGGTTTCGTGTAGCCCTACCGGAACTTTCTTATTGGTCATCCGTGATCACATGACCCAAACGCTCAACTAGCCGCTCCCTGCCGCACAAACATCCTAGAACAATTGGAACCTTTTGCCTATTGAAAAGCACTTAAATCACGGCTTTCATCTTATATCCCTTATACCAAGCAGGTACTGTATTAGCTGGTTGCCGAGAACCAGAAGTACACAGCCTTGTCTTGACTGTGCTCCTTGGGAGCAGAGAAATTTGCTGTCACAAACATCTCCATTAAGGCCTCAGTTTTTCCTTTCTATGGGTGTCGAACTGCCTTGGTGATTTGTTTGTCATCCGGTGTTTACTTGAATCGTGCATCCAGAGCGATCCACATTATCTGACCAGTATCTTCATATCTTCTGGACAAAGTCATGGACTGGCATGTGGCTGGCGTCCATCCTCAGAGCAAAGGACCCCCAAATGAAGGGCTTCCGAAAAAAGGACCCCGGTATCGATTCATGTCGAATACCACAGGTAGGTAAAGGATACGCTTGTGTTCTAGCAACCTTTCTGGACTCTCTCGGATCCTTGCATAGATCTATAAGTTTCTATGTACTTATGTAATTTCCTAAATGGCGCTGTTTTCTAATTTCCATTTCTGAGCTGACCGTTAATCCCATATCTCATGGAGCTGGTAAATAAGTGGACTTTGTAACACCTCGCCTTGGGTAGACTAGCCTAGTCTATCCTTGGCGTATTCTCCTCTGATTATCAATTTTCAAATCTCTTCTTTGATACATTCACCACAGAGTTGACTACTTCCATGTCAACAATTCGATCATTGCAATTCTTCTACCACCCACAGAATGGGCTCTGGACAGCAACCGCTGGACTCGTTAGGCACTGCGGATCAAGCCTGGACGACGGTCACCTCCAGGAGGCAACCTAAAGCTTCTGGACGATCCACCCAACCCCCAAGTAAGAGACGTACTGAGTACTGATGTCTCGTCATTCAGGATCAATGCTGACCAAAGGCCATCAACAGTACAACAGCCATCGCCTGCCTCTACACTACCTGTACATGATCTTCACATTCAAGCATTGCACAACGCAATGGATGGTGAAAGTACGCGGCTAATTCTGATGTTGTGGTCTTTTTATTGTTCTGTCTCGTAACCTCAGTCCTTACCAGTCACATCTTGTATATCAATGACCAAACGTTCACTGGACATGTAATATACACGCCATATTCATTTTCCACTTTGAAGTCCTCCGCGACCTGAGTCTCATGCAAGATACGATCCATCTTAGTTTTATGCTGATTCTATGATTCTCAACAGATCAAGCAGACATGAACCAGCACCTCCAGGAGCGCTTCGGTCGCGGAAACGCTATCCAGCAACCTCGTGACCTTCGGTCCACGAATACAAGGCCCAAGTTGACGCTCGACCTCAGCATAAGAGAATACGAGAAAGGGGCTCAGGACACTGGTGACTTTCCATTGTGGCGTCAACAGCGCGAGATTCCTACGTCGCAGGAAATCCGCGGTGACCTTGCCAGCAATGGCGAAGATGATGAGATTGAGGTACCAGTCAATGAGATCTCGAAACCTTGGTCGTCTAAAGAGGAATACCTTGAAGCTCATTATGGGCTTCTCCGAGAAGAGGCAGTAACACCGCTGCGCAATGTGGTGTCCGAAATGCTTGCAGTGCCTCAAATCGAGGAGAAAGATTCTCAGGAAAATGCTGCAATCTACGAGAAGGTACCTCGATCAGGCCTCTTCTAAGTATCAGGTACTGATTACAGCAGGTCTACATTCTAGGCTACAGATTAACCACTGGCGGTGCAGCTGCAAGAATTACTTTCTCTATGAGGAGAGCAGGAAAGAAGATTGTGTGGGAGCAGTCGAAACGTTTGATCACAGGGTCGCTGGTTGCGTTGACACCGGTGAATGACATGTTCAAAACAATCTGTCGGATTGCTGTCGTAGCTGCACGACCCCTCGAAGCGGTGCAGCAGAACCCACCTGAGATCGACATATATTTCGGAGGGCCAGAGGAGATTGAGATTGATCCCCAACAAGAGTGGGTGATGGTCGAAGCGCGAAATGGATACTATGAAGCATATCGTCACCCGCTTTGTAGTTTACAGAAGCTCGCACATGAAAAGTACGCAACATGGTCGGTTGACAAGGAGGATTAGCGCGGCTGACACCTCATAGGTTCCCACTTTCTGAACATATTATCAGTCTACAAAGGGAAGTTGGGCCGCCGGACTATCTTATCCAACAGCCCATGCAAAACATCTCACTCGCTTTTCCGTCCGATGGGAATGAGTTCTTCAACGTCAACATTCTCAAAGATTGGCCACAAAATGCTACATCAGAGCTGGATCCATCTCAACTGGCTGCGTTAAATCGGATCCTAACAAAACGCTTGGCCGTCGTTCAAGGTCCACCAGGAACAGGCAAAACCTACGTGTCTGTCGTTGCCTTACGAATTCTTCTGGAGAACATGCGTTTAGGGAGTCCGCCAATCATAATCGCTTGTCAAACCAACCATGCACTCGATCAGTTGCTACGTCATGTTGCAAAATTTGAACCAGACTTCATCCGCCTTGGAGGGAGGACATCGGATATAGAGATCATCAAGCCACGGACACTATTTGCAGTCAAGGGTGGAGGTTCCCCAGGCATTGTTCAAGGAGGATTGAAAGGAATAACTTCTAAGAGGATGACCCAGTTACACAAGGAAATGCTGGATTTGTTGAAACCCTTGAGCGAGGGTTCGGAACCTCTTGGGTCCGAATTCTTCAGAAGCCTTGGTATAATCACAGAGGCCCAACACGAGTCTCTAGTCAAAGGAGCTGCGGAATGGTTTAGAGCCGACGCCTTACAAACACCAGGCGATATGGCAATGTGGCTCGGGAAGGACATGATCATCGCAAAACGGAATATCATGCCAGAAAATCTCGGGTTTGACTTTGAGGAGGTCGATTTGGAGTTTGAGCAGCTAAAGGAATTAGAAGCCGAAACCAAGCTCGATGACGACGACGACTTTGACACCTTGAAAGGACCGCATATAACTTTCTCCGAACCCTTCACAGCTGACGCCGGGCACAACGATGAAGAGAAGATTAGGGAGGTTTTGAAGAAGCAAGACCTATGGGAGATAGAAGAGGCTCATCGAGGGCCAGTCTACCGATATATGCAGCAAAAGGCGAAAGAGGCTATACGGAAGACGTTTCGTGAACTGGCCAAACAGTACGCAGGACTTGTAGTTCAGGCAAAAGTTGGTCGTTGGGAAGTCGACTTGAATTACTTGAAAAAAGCTCGAGTCATCGGTATGACTACTACAGGTCTCAGCAAATACCGGGGTCTAGTTCAAGGTCTAAAGCCAAAAGTTGTCCTAATCGAGGAAGCCGCCGAAACATTCGAGTCTTACGTTACCGCTGCTTGTTTTGACTCACTGGAGCACCTTATTCTTGTAGGCGACCATCAGCAACTTCGAGGTCACTGTTCAGTGAAAGATTTAGAGGGCTATCCTTACTACCTCGATGTCTCAATGTTTGAGCGCTTAGTCCGCAACCAGATCGACTTCTCTCGGTTAAGCCGACAACGCCGCATGATCCCCGAGATTCGGAAGCTTTTGGCCCCAATCTACGATGATTTGGAAGATCATCCTTCTGTTCTCGAGAAACTCCGTGTCCCTGGTATGGGCGGAGTCAATAGCTTCTTCTTTAGCCATCATTGGCCAGAAACTACCGACCAGCTCATGTCAAAGATCAACGAGCAGGAGGCAGACATGATAGTCGCCTTTTTTAATTACCTAGTACACAATGGGATGGACGTCAAGGATATTACCGTTCTGACATTTTACAACGGGCAGAGAAAGTTAATTCTGAAAGGATTGCGTAGGCATCCTAATTTGCAAGGCTGCTTCTTCAAAGTCGTGACTGTGGATTCCTATCAAGGTGAAGAAAACGGAATTGTGCTACTTTCGCTCGTGCGGAGTAATACTAAGAACAGCATCGGCTTCCTATCAGTCGAAAATCGGGTCTGCGTGGCTCTGTCTCGAGCTCAGCGTGGATTCTATATCTTCGGCGACGGGCAACTCCTGTGCAAGAACAGCGACTTGTGGTTGAATGTAGCCAAGATTATGAGAAATGATCCGCTCCGAATTGGGAATCCACTGCCTCTCACCTGTGAGAATCATTCGCGGGTGGTTGAAGCCACCTGTGCGGAATCCTTCTCAGACCTCGTTGGCGGCTGCAGAATGCCTTGCCAAGAAAAACTCCCATGTGGCCACATCTGTCCGTTGAACTGCCACGCGTTCGCTCACAGCACCGTCATCTGCCGCAAACCCTGCAAGAAATCCCTCCCGTGCGGCCATCCCTGCCTCGAATCCTGCGACACCGCCTTCTGCCGCTGCATCTGCACCAAGGGCAAAGGTCCCACCTACCAGCGGTCATCTGAACCCAAGCCACCGCCTCGTCCTCTACCCGGTAATAGCCCGCACGGCAACGGCTTACCCAAGAAGCCTCCCCCTAGCGGAGGCTCACCAAATTATAGCTCTTCAAAACGAGGAACCTCCCCAATCAAGCAAGCCTCACCAGCCAGAGGCTCTCCACCCAAGCGAGGCATGTCCACCGACCTCGACTTCCGCCTCATTGACGCCCCCGAAACCCAAGCCTACCGCGACTTCGCCCAAGGCGGACACGTGCGGTCTGATGCTATCCAGGAGACTCTAATGACGGACGCGTTGGCGAAAGCGCAGCTGGAAAAGGCGGATGAGGAGGCAGAGAAGGCGTTGTTTGGGAACTGTGGGGCTAGTGATGGGAGGGCGTTTAGGCTGATGCGGAAGATTGACAATGGGGATGGTGAGATGGTAAGGGGAGTGTGGAAGGGGGCGTTTAAGGCGGGGGAGGGGGAGGTGGAGGGGAAGGGGGATGAGATGAGTTTGTTGGATTGAGAGGCTGTTGTAGGTCTGTCAATGAGGGATGTGAGGGAGGGAAAGTGAGCTAGAAAGCTAGGCAGCTAGCAAGTGCTTTACACAGCTCATATCCTCCACAACTGCCAAGGTATTCTACTGGTATGGCCCTAGGATCCTGTTCCCTCTCTCCCTCTCTCCCTCTTCTTTCAACCCCTCCCTATCCCTCCCTCCATTATCACAACTCCCCCAAACCCCCGCCATCTCCAACTCACCACCCAACCCCCTCGATTTCCCCCAACCCCCATCCCAAACCTCCCCCCACTCTACCTCCGTCATACGGCCTCTATATCCTCGCCTCTACCCTCGCCTCTACCCTCCTCGCCTCTACCAGCTTAATAACTCAATTACCTAGATATAGATATCGATATAAGAGGGTAAAGTCAGGGTAGGCTGGAGGATTTGAGGGAGGAGGGAAGAGGGAAGAGGGAAGAGGGAAGAGGGAAGAGGGAAGAGGGAAGAGGGAAGAGGGAAGAGGGAAGAGGGAAGAGGGAAGAGGGAAGAGAGAAGGGGGTTTAAACAACTGGATAAATCGACGCAAACGCATGCAAACGCCCTCCCATCCCATCCCAGCCCAGCCCAGCCCTCCACTCCACTCCACTCCACTCCACTCCACTCCACTTCACTCCACTTCACTTCACTACCCTACACTACCCTACCTACCCTACCCTACACATAAATAAATAAATCAGAAAAATACACAGAAAGATAAACATTCCCACCCTACGCAAAACCCCACAAATGATAAACAAACTCACAAACAGACATGAGAAATAAAGTTATTTATGACAGCCAGGACGTTGGAATCGGGTTTGTGTTGTGTTGTATTGACTGACCCGGATTTTCTTTGTGAGAAGGGGGGGGAGAGAGAGAGAGAGAGAATCATATCATACCTGCTGGGAACTTTTTTTTATGATGCGTGTCATCGCCTTTTGTCTGATCGAGATGAGAGATATATTCTTCTCATGCATGGGGGAAAAACAAGAGGGCACGAGACGTTCTGTTCTCACTACTTTCTACTGACTACGGTGAGGGATTGATTGATACGAGTATAACAACAACAACAGAGCAAAAGGGGGTTAATATTAAGCTAAAGCTAAGGAAATATCCCTCATCTACATCTTTTGGATAGCACACAGAAAGCCCGAGGACAAAGGCATCAACGTGTTATTTTTTGCACAACGCCCAGTGATTCAATCCAAGCAAAGACGAGAATGTAGGCAGTCAGGCCAGAGAGCCAACTTTGCGTACGAATGCCTACGAGCCAGCGCAAGAAGTCAAACCCGAAAATCTCTTTGCTTTTGGCTGTACTTGGTACGTACTTGATTGTGTACATCCACCAACTACTTTTCCCTCATCGTTTCCATCTTTTAGTACAACTCTTTCCTAGCATCGATCTTCTTCCACTCCTAAACGCCAAGTTCGTATTTGAGCAAAAATGGAGGGCCTATGTTGCTGATGGCCTATGTATATGCTTCAGAGACTTCTGAAGCAAGCGGATCTTGAGCATGTGCGCGTATCAGAGGTTGTAGAGGTGGAGCAAGTGTTCATATGGACGAGATAAGTATTTATTGGGCTGCAAGGTTGGAAGCGGAGGCTTTGATGGTGTTCGGAGGTTTTGCGAGTTCAGGCCGCAGCAGGAGCAATGTACTTGAGAGTTGGCTTTTCGGGTTGGTGGGGAGAGTTCATGACGGTGTGGCCTCACGCTTCGTCTTACGCTTCCTCTCCAGAAACTTCCTCTTGCCGACTCTGGATTCAAAGTGCGGCGCTACCGACGAGACATCTTGGCCGCCGGCCGTCATGGTGCTTCTCATCTTGTTTCTGTAAGCGTCTACTACTCCAACCATTAGTAACAAACCAGCATGATATGGTTGCTCGGGAAAACTTGCGCGCTCGTTGCAAAAACATGGTCCTTCCTGCAAACACCCGGCTTTGACTCCAGCTCATTCGGTATCCCAGATCGTTTAGCAAAATCTCCTTTCCTCTTTTCGACCTCCCAATTTTAGGCACCGCAACTTCTCCCTCGTTTCCGTCAAGCATCGGAACAGGGACTAACGTCCTTCCTCTCACAGCCAGACCGTCATCTTTACTTCCCCCTTCTAGGTCATCATCGTCGAAGAATCGATTCCCCCTGGCCTTGCCAGGCGGCAATTGCATCTGAATCGGAAAGTAGGAGCGTGGGTAAACAGAGTTAGCCTTGCGGTAAGCATCGGGTAGCTCGTTCATATCGACATGCTCGAGCATGACACGTACGCGGACACGAGAGTTGCGATCGGGATCGTCAACGAGGATGAACTTCCGCCGCTTGGCTTCGGGTAGGTCTCCGAAGAGAGCGGTGTTGCGTTCTTCGTCTTCGGTTTTTGGAACAGCGGCTGCAACAGCGGTCGGATTCGATACACCGTGACCAACCATAGCTCCTTCCATACCGTCATGGAGTGGTGGGGCTATTGCAGTACCTACGGCAGGGTTGCTGGGGAAGTTCGGGTACCCGTGAAAGACCTGGCTTTGCCGGACGTCGCCAGGTGGGTTGGCAGGATGAGCTTTGGCTATTTGTGGACGCTGAGCATCGTAATCACCATTCACTGCCAAGAAAGAACAAGCATGACAAGTTAGCCTTCTAATACACGGCCTGTATATGTGTGTTGCAGAGAACGTCTAAAACACGCCAAGTATGGTACATGAAAGTTTGTGGCACAGAGCAACGGTCGTGTACGGGTTATTTGTGGAAAAAGCAAACGACAGCCAGGTCGAAGCAATATATTCGGGCACAATGCAGTTTACATTTCAGTGAAACATACCGCTAACATCCTCCGTACTGCCAGGTACACTTCCATCCGGATGAGCATGGTGGTGATGCAACTGGGGGCCTCCCATGCTGATGTTGCTTGGTTGGGGCCTTTGCGCGGGTGCAGCCATTGGGTTTGCACCAGGAGCCACCCCTGCAGCGCCACCAGGACCACCTGGACCTGCCAGGTGGGTGGGATGACTTGCTTGCACATGTTTGCGATTGTTGATTTTGGCCATCCTCCGTACTCTTCGACTACGCAATCGTGGATCTTGGTTGCTATTTCTCCAGCTATCCACCGCTCTCTGGATCAACCCTCTCTTTCCTCGCAGGCACGGGTTTAGTTCCGCCAAAGCCCAGCCCACCGTATTGCACTCGGTTTCGTAAACAAGGCGATTGCCACGGTACTGATCCTTCTGGCAACATGCACGAGGGTACACGCAATTCTCCGTTTTAAAGTCTGCACTCAGACCATCGACATTGACCGATTCCACATCACATCGGATGGTGTACTCCATCTTTACTCGATCTCGTGAATACTCAAAAGCAATCCACTGGACCCCGTTGTTGTCCTGACGTACGACAAGAGGAGTGGTTGCTGGTATCGGTCCCGGCGCTGCGTTCGGATTCACCCCTCCACCCCCAGGCGGACCCGGATGCAGTCCGCTCCCGTTGCTCGGTGGGCCTCCTGGTGGATTGTGATTTGGATTGTGATTCTGAACCAGGGGGCCCGAAGGAGCCCTCTGTAGTGCAGCTTGATCCATGGGTCTTTGTTGCGAAGGTTCTAGCTTGGGTCGCGGACTGTTGGCCATGCCTGGAGTTTGGGCTTGCGGCTGTTGATGCTGTAAAGTTGGTTGGCCTTGCTGATGTGACATGAGCAGGCCAGGTTGAGAGGTCATGTTGGGGTGTTGCGGCTGTTGCCCCGGATGCTGAGGATATGCGGAAGGGTGGATTTGATTTACTGGCGGCGGTGGATACTGAGCATAGTAGGGCATTTGTTGGGCTAGTTGCGGTGGTTGACCGTACATACGGGCATGTTGATCGTGGCTCTGTGAGGAAGCTACTGACGCAGGCGAATTGGATTGAGGGGTGTGGTATACTGGTGGGTATGGACGCTGCATATGCGCTGTTGCCATCAGGTCTGGCGGTTCTATGTCCGAGATCAGCATAACTTCTGCGTGGCGCACAGGCCCATCGCAAGACTCCAGAAAGTTCGATAATCCTGCGCTGGAAAAAATCTTACCTGACGAAGAGTACTGCCCTGATGCTGGCGTGCCGTAAGGGCTAGGATGGTAGTATGCGACTTCTGGAGGAGGTTGGCCGTTCGGTCCAGGGCCTGACTGGGTGTAAGGTGACTGATGTTGCTGGAGTGGTAATCCGTGAGATGAAGAGTGCGGAGAAGGAAATGCGCCTGGATGCTGGGGTTGCGCTGGCTGATGTGGAGAGTCCGGGTGCGGTTGTTGATGAACAATACTAGATGGACGAGGATGCTGCAATTGCTGAACAGGGCCCTGCTGGATATGATGGGGATGATGCTATTGCAACACGAGCTAGCATCAGTGACCTTTCCTTCTTCACGCACAACCGATTCAACAATCGAGGTAAACGAGTATTGACACAACAGGACAAGGATACAAATAGGGATGGCAGATCACCCTAAACCGGTGGAAAAGACGGGGGGGGATGCTTGGTACGTTGATTGAACAAGCGAGGCGAGGGTAGATAAGCCTTATTTGATGACATGGACTAGGAGAAGGGGCATTACAAGGTACTACACAAAGATAAACGACTTCATATGCGACGGTGCACAGTCCTCAGCGACGGTCTGAGAGATAGGTTTTCAACGACCACAGGCAACGATACAAGAGGGCAATAACGGAGGAGACGTTTGCAGTGACAACGGGAAGGTGAAGAACATGGAGGGGTATGGCCGTTGAGTATAAAGTTTGCAAAGAGAGGTTGCAGCTTGAGCGCGAGACAGGGGGGGAGGTCCAAGCAGGTAAGGTAGTAAGGTAGAAGTGAAAAGCAGGCTGGGGTGTTTGGGCGACAAGGAAGATGGGCTGCGGTAGTGTCTCGGCAACTGTGGCATACCATGTAATTCGCATTGGGCACCCAACGGCCAATCTCATGTAAGCAGCAAAAGAAAACCCTCTACCACACAGGATGGTGTGGAGTGCAATATCGTGATATCGAGCACGGACAAAGAGCTCAAGACGGCAACAGCAAAAAATACAACAACAATGATGATGATGATGATGGTAAGTACTGTAGGGTTTGAGGGAAGGAAATGATGAAGAAAAGGTAAGGATCTGGCGGTACTTACAGGATCGCCCGCTACAGGCGCCGGGTCTTCCTTATACACTCCCTGCTGGTGAGCCATGCTTTGCATCTGCTCAGTGGCAGTACCTTGGTGGAAGCGTCGTAGTGGTAGAACAACTCCAACGTTTGTTGACAATCGCGGTTCTGTCAACCGTCCGTGCGGGCGCAGTTGTGCAGGCTGCAGATGGGTCAACCCTGGGCCTTGCTTAAGCTGCTTCCTGCGACTCGAAACAACCTAACGAACCACGTAATCGCGATAATTCTGGCGGAGAACAGACTACTGCTGCAACCCAAAACTTCGAAGTTAGTCGACTTTATCCGATACTATCAAAATCACAGACGCAGTGGACAGCCAATTCGTTCCTGATTACCACAGCAATACAGTACGCACGCCCAACAGAGTACATGGGCTGTTCCACACGAGCCTGCTATTGCGTCTAATGCATAAACGGAAACACGTTACCTTTTCTCTGTCCGTCGAACTCCGACCAGTTGTGGTTCTGGAACAATAATGATAAGTGAAACCCTTCAATGAGCGAACGAGCGAATGACCAAAGGCACACTCGGATTTTGATCTTCACCGTGGGCAGGCAGCCGCCTGCGATGAATTGTCCGTAGCAGAGCAGACACCACTAAGAAGGTGTTATCTGACACCAATGAGGCTGGCTACCTAAGTAAGTATCAACGTGGCCTTGGGTGCAGATAACGGGTCGTGATTGTTGATTCGACCAGCGATTTTCCCGGTGTGAGACTTTTGTTATTACTGTTGATGTCCTGCAATTAAAGTCGCAGGAATAATAATAACAATAATCAGAATCACAATGGTAGCGTGTGGTCTGGCCCCCCAACCGCTACAGGTAAAACCTGTTATCTGTTGTGGTACCTTAAGAGACCCAGTCAGCCACCACCCAAACACCCTTCATGTCGCTTCATACGTCAGTTAGAGTAATCACCTCGAAATTAACTTGATATCAGAAGATGGTGGATGCTGTTTCGAACGTCTGTCGAGGCGCCACCAAATGTCGGTTGGGGGACTTTCGGGTGCGTGCGACGTGGACAGGTGTGGGTGTGATAGGTCGATCTGGAGTGGGCACTGCTGCAGTCGCACTCGATAGGAGACGGCCTGGGAACCAATCAGCAACGATTGCACCCGCTAAGACCTTTCCGGTTTGACGGAGTTCAAGAACACGCGCTTGGCATTTGCCACGGACGAAACACGTGATAACGGTACCGATGAAACGTGGCATTTCCGAACCAGTTGAGGGAAACATCACGAGAGTGAGAGTGTAACACTCTCTGACTCGAAAACAAACAGCGAGTACGGGACGATGTATTCCGTACAGGAGTGAGGTATTTTTGTTTCGTCTGCAAGACCAGCCATCATCATCTGCCTGCAGCTGCCTGCCAGAAGAGAAGAAGACGAACAGACAGAGTACACAATATGATTGCGTACAGCTGCGATTGGCTGCCAATTCCGACCGTTGAATCGACTGGGATGATGCCTGCACGGTCGTGGTGGGAAATCAAACCTCGGCTGGTAAAATCCGGATCCCCGTCCAGTACCCACCCACACCCATGCGTCGCGCATGCGTGCAGGCATGCATGCATGGGCTGATCGAGTGCCGAGACACTCCCTTGCCAAGTGGCTAAAGCACTTGCCTATATTACAAATGCAAAAGCAAGAACGACAGCAAGAAGCGGGGGTGCAAACTTGCAGTAGTACAGGGTAATCCAGCAGTAGAGGTGGAGGTGGAGACTGGAGTGCAGCACACAGACACCAAAAAGAGATGGACTGACCAGTAAGATGATGTTCGCTGAATCCCCGAGAAGAAATGATATCTCGATCTAGACAGCAGTCATGCAAACGCGGTCAGTAGAATATTATAAGGTAGGGTAGTTTGAGTACTACTGTGGTAAGCCTCCGAGCCTTTGGTGACATAACCACCACTGCCTCCCGCATGCGAACAAGAAGAAGAACATGGGCATGGGCATGGGCATGAAGCCATGAAGTCCCAACGCTTGAAAGCCGTTTAAGCTTGCGCAAGCGTCGTCGACATGGTTCAGGGCCGGCGACTGACTCTACCTTGCCATACGACTCTTTCGCGACTTCCCGGCCTTGGGGATTCTTTCTTACCTTTTACCAACGTCAACTCTCGTTGATGTTTTCCACGCCGGCTTGTTATGCGCTACCTTGGATTCCACAGCAGTAGAAATTCATGGACTGGGAACCCGATGCGCGAGTCGGTGTTGTGCAAATTTCGTGTGACGGGGTACTCTGGTCGAGTGTTGCGCCTTTGAACGTGAGAGGGAACGACTCAATGGATCCGGAAATGGGTGGATTATGCTGTGAAACTCGAGACTGGGGAATCGGTTGCAAGAGAGACGCTGGATGACTCCTTTTGGCTTGTGGATGGATCCCAGATTTGGGGTGATGGTTGGAGGAAGGAAAGAGCTTCCCGGGAAAAAGTCGATATTCACTGCCACTTCGCCCCTTCGCTCTTGGATATGTCAGAATTTGTAAGTAGCCTTCCCGGTGGTTGGACTAACATTCTTCCACTCTCTCACAGCCTGTCTATCGGAGATGAACCAAGCCTATGCTGTGCTTGTCCTCGAATTTGCTCTTGATAGAGTTGCGCAAACTCTCCGATTTACTTTGGTGTTCACCGAAAAGCAAAGAATAACGCGACTCGCGTATCTAGCGCCAATTTTATAACTGAATCGAATCCTCTATTACTGACCAGGGTCATGTGACCAGGCATTCGGCATATGGGAGGACTTGTGGAGAAAAGAAATGCCTCAACAATCTTCCAGACGTCAATGCCAATGCACAATTCGACCTTGGATTTTGATATCCAACGGCGGGGTCATAGGCACCGAAAGCGAAAAGCGAAAAGACTTACGGGTTCAAGGTTATCAGGAGGTTTGACAGCGGGGAATAGGCTACTTATCGCTAGGACAGGGGGTCTTGGAATGATCTGAGCACAAGGTTGAAGGGACAAGTATGTAATGTACGGAGTAAAGCAGGTCTTTAACGGATCCTTGAATGAGTTGAATCCACAGTTCACGTCTACCTATTCCGTACTTCCGTACGCGTCTATCAGATAAATGATTATCCCGGTTCTCGCAAAAATCCACCAAAACAACAAGCGTGATTGAGATAAAGTGCTCGAGTCAGTCCTTCCATTTCGGCCTCGGCTTTATGGCCCCATTTCTCTCAAAGTCCCTAGAACTAAGTCTCAAAAATCTCAAAATCTTTTTCATTTCATTTCTGGGGGGGGATTCTAGCCCACTACTCTGGAAGCAGTTGGATTGATGATGACATGACTTGCCATTGGGCCATTTCGAAGTGGGGCTTAGCTGTTGCCTCAGCTGCCTCAGCATTTCATCTAACCATCTCCATCGTTTGTTCTTAAGCCAGAAGCTGCAAGCGTAAGGAAACTAATCCTTCTACCGTTCTACGACGATACTAGTACTATGTACAGTCAGTCTTTTCCGAGGATCAAGTCAGGTAAGGTATCAGAGTGGGTGATGGGCGGGACTTGCCCTCTGCGATCTGACAAATTACAATCTGGTCCCCAAAGGGCTATGGGGATCGCCTTTCCCGCTGCGCTGAGATGAAGCCGAGACCGCTCCCCGCCCTGGTGGCGATCAACTTGCCTGAAATGAACAAATTGATGAAGAATAATACGTTCAAGTACTCCGTAGTATGTGTGAGATCATCGGAAGCTGGAGAAATCTCAATCATCAGAATGGGTTGAAAAGAGTCTTATGGATTTACGCGTAAAAGTCCTCGTTAGAATAGTACGAGTACAGACAGAAAATACCATCAAGCTAAAAGTACCAAGCTTTTCATCCTTCTTCCATTGCTTCCGAGCAGCCTTGTCGCGAACCAGCATCCAAGTCCCGGACCTCCCTGGGACCCTGACAAAGTCAAGGGACTACTGCTCTTGGCGGTGGTGTGGCATAAGGCTCAAACACGCACCCAAAAGACTTGGAAAGTATTGGCGCAGCTTTCCTGGCTTCGTCCAAAGCGTGTTCGCAAGTGAAATGATCTCTGACTGCGCCCTCCAGGTCCTGGACTCCTAAGTCCTAACTCCCTTGGACAGATCTCATTATCTCTTGTTATTGTTCTCGGCTGTCGTGGAAATACCTGGGAGAACACTGTACTGTAGATTGGTGGATAAACCCCGAGTCCGACGCTTTGCAATTACGTACTTTACCTCGATCAGACCTTCTCCGCGAGCGCTTACCACGTACATATGTGTTGTGTTGTTCATCTGCAGTCTGCACTCCTGAGCACATACTACCGTACCATCCTCTCCTCCAAATTGTGATTGCTAGCTATGGAGCTGTAGGTGACCCCCAGCTCGCAAACTCAACTCGAGAGGGTTGCAGAAACGGTTTCCCATGCATAAGCGCCAACCCTTGACGGCCGAAGTCGACGTCTGAACAAGGGATCTCTTTCCCGACGACCTGTTGGGACTTGTGCGGCCACAAGAGCTGGCGCCATAACAAGGAACTGGAAGGGAAAGCAAGGAGGCCCTGCTTCCCGCTTTCCCTGTAGGCTGTCCGGCAATCCTTGGAGCGTTCGGCGAGACCCTTCACTCCTCCACTGCCGGATAGGAGGAACCTCCGTGACTAACCCCACCAACTGAACCAAACCCTCCCAATTGCCTACGCCCTTTTACACCTTCAGGCGTTCCGTCAACTACAGCTGGATCGAATCTCAGCCTCATCCACTATGGCGGCAACGACGAAGTGTTGCAGAGGTCCATTGATCATCCCACAGCCTACCAAGATCGGGTCAGACACGATAGACGCTTATCCTAACCAGCATCGGTGGAAGATACCATGATGTCGCGTCTCTCCACTTCCCCGACAAAGGCCAAAGACGAGTATACAAATATCCCCCAGAGCTTGCACCCGGAGGTCGTGCCCGATGGTGGAGACTTGGAAGTTGCTCAACAAGATGGTCCAGAATCTTATGAGAAGGAATGGAACGACGGGAAGATCCAGTACGTGCCCGATACGCAGAATGCAAACTATCATCGACGGCTATGCGGACTCGCCCCCGTCGTCTTCTGGATCTTGATACTCCTGATGATCACTCTATTGGCAGCCGGACTTGGCGCTGGTCTGGGGGTAGGCCTGTCGGCAAAGTCTAGCAATAGCACTGCTAGGTATGGTAATCCTGTTCTTTCGGACCCCGTACGGGACTGATCATAGCACTTCTCAGTACACCTACTACAAATGAAACCTCTACCGTTTCCTCCTCCAGTATCAAAGAGAAGCCCACAAACGTTCCATCAACTTCCACTCCCCCTTCCCCATCCAATCCCAGCCTCGGCTGTCCGGCCAACGATACGCTCAACTACACCCCGGCATCAAACAGCGCTTCTTCCACCGCCTATACAGTCAACTCTACTACACTTACATACACCATCCATTGCGGCTTGACCTACAATGCGTCTTATAATCGCGATGGCACCGGCAATATCACAGACCTTCAATATATTCCAGCGACAAATCTCTCAACCTGTATCGATCTTTGCTCGATATACAATATACGAGTTCCAAATGGTGGGGCACAATATGGGTTCTACGATCTATGTAGCGGAGTGACCGTAACGAACAATGAAACGTGTCAGCTCAAGAGCGGGGTAGAGGCCGTAGCTAAGAATGCAGATCTCAAAGAGGACGGGCAGTCGGCGATGCTACTTTGGTGAAGAGAAATTGAAGATGGATAGGATTGCCTCCGATGTAACCGCAGTGGCTCTGAGGTGGGGATATATATCGATAGGAGGATATGGTTCTCGTGCCTGTGATCTATGCGAACTCGATTCTAGCCTGGAAGCCTAGGGTTCATCAATCAGGTCAGACATCTGCTACAAGCGTTCAACTTTCCATTGCGGGATTACGGTAGGCGGGGGATGATCACTTTCAGCAATACCATCAGAGAGCAATAGAGGAACTCTAGAGCCGTGCAGCCGAGATATACTGTAGGAGAGTTAACTATGTCAAATAATCCTTGTAAAGACTTCGAATAGAAAATTTCCGATCTTCTCTTGCCGGAGGTCCTGTCTGCCTAGTTTCCTGGTGCTTGATTCTTCGCTGAGCCTCATCAGCAGTTGTTGCGAAAATTCGCGATTCCAAGGTTCCTCTCCCTGGTTCCGAGACCTGTCTTCAAGGCCGACGTTAATCAAGCCTATTATCCACAATCTCCTCTACCCTCCGATATGGTACTGCATCTCAGGGCATTATCTCTGATTCCGGCACGAGCCAAGTTATTCACCGTTCGACAGCGACTTGACAAGGCCTTTGTTTTGAACATTTCGAACAACGGCGTCTTCTTATTTCTTGTTGACAAGGGCTTTGTGCAATACCAATTGACGTAAAAGACGATTGGATTAGACAAAGAGGGATCGTCCGGGTTTTTTTAGGAAGAGAAGTATTTAAGAAGATTCAAATCAGGGGTTTTCCATTCTCCATCTTGCTACCAGAAAACAGACTTCGTCCAAAATAAACCAAAACGATTGCTTCGAGACGACTCAAAAGCTAAGCAGAATGCCTTTCCGCAACGATTCCCTAAAACCCTACAAGGATGAGAAACCCTACAAGGGTGAGAATGCTCTAACCGCCCGAAAGCAAAGCAGGAGGCCTTCCTACAGCAGTCGCCCGACGCTTTTCGAACGGGACGTCTATGCTGATATATCAGGGATAGATCCCGACTTCTTCGAAGCCGAGTTGCGTGAAGCCGACGAAAATTACAGAGCCAGCAGGAACTTGGATCCCAACCGACCCCGCAAGCGCGAAGAAGACATGACCGACCAAGACTATTCAGACATGAGTATCGATGAGTACCGAGCCGCCGTGGCTTCCGGACAGTACGATAGGCACCAAATTCGCACCGGAACCAAACCAGCCCGCGTGCCGGTCGAGAATATCAATATGGAGTTTGCAAGGCCTCTGCCCGGGAGTGACGAGGACTATGCGGAAAGATCCCGCGGAGGCGCCAGACGTGCGGTGCTTTCTGGACAGTATGGCAGGGACATGGATATGGATCGCAGACGCTCTACGGTGTCCAGACGATCGCGTATGCCGTCCGTGGCTAATGGCTCTGGTTCCACATCGGGCGGCAGTGCGAACCGCCTCGGGATCCGAGGGTCGATCAAACAAGCTATCGTTCGTAGGCTTGGGGATCCGAAGTAAAGAACACACCAGGCGAGACCGGGAAGCTAGAAGCTATTCGCCGGAGCGCGGACAGGGCATCTCTTCCAGCACCCACCGCAGAGACAAAAGAAGGTTGAGTCCTCCTGTTGTACGACCGTTCCAGCGATCGCTCCTGAGGGATGATGGAGACCAACCGACAAGACGGTTCTTGGTTTAGATATGGTCATGCGTGCTTCGAGGTGAGCAGTAAGTGCTTCTGAACGTATCTCCCAAGGCCAACTCTCAATTTTCCTATAATCATCCATACTCCTAAGCTTTTTCTTCTCATCCTTGATTTTTCTCATCCTTTATTTAAACGACAATCTCCCCCCCCAACATCCAGTTCTTAGCGTAAACAAAACTATATTTCTACCTGACAAACAAACGACAAAAACCTCCGACCCTCAGCGTAGTCAAAAAGCTTCTTCTCCAATTCCGTCTTCCCCAAACAAATACCACCAGAACACCCACACTCTCCTCGGCAACACTTCTCACCACCAAACCCCCACCCCATGTAAGAGCATCCATAATACTACACCACAGCCTCTTGCACCTATGTATCCTCGCTATGTAAGGTATGTATACCCGATGATGCTCCGAGCCCAAAATATATATATATATATAATAATCAATTGGCGTTAGATAAAGTCTCATTAATCAATCCCAAGACTGTATTTCTGATATTTACGAATCCCAAATCTACCCACTCGAGACAAACATCCCCCTTTCCCCCCCAACAATCAATACCAATACCAACATCTTCCACTCCTCCCACCATACGCCCTCCAACCCCGTACCCACCCCTCCCCTCGCCAAAAACACAACCCCCCCAAAACGAGAGAATTAAAAGAAACAAACAACAGCTTTTAAAACGAGCTAGTCTTGTTGGGGGGGGGATAAAGTTGCAGAGGGAGGGGGGGGGGAGGGATAAGCCTTTCAATGGGGTATGAGATATCCAAATCAAAGGGTGGGCAGACTTGAGAGTACAACAAAAGCTTATTTCTACCCCCTTTTCATATCAAATTTGATGTATTGATACTACATAGGCTCGTACTCTCGAATCTCGCTCTGCATCGCATCCCAAAGACTTTGTCAAAAAAAAAACCCATCCACTTAATCTCCCCCATCATACTCTCTTAATGCACGAAAGCCGCCGCTCACGCCTCCCTGGATATCCCGTCCTCAGTTCTCCTGCACTCCCCTCGCGTTCCGTTCCCGTTTGTTCTGGAACTCAGGAATGCAAAGTCCTTTCCTAATGAGCACCCACAAAATAGCGAATATCTGATCGGCTGGCTCTTTTTTCTTGTTGCCAAACTTTGGCCTTGGCCTGGTGGGATAGCTTGTTAGACGTGCTTGGGGTTGACCCTGAAGGATTGGGCAAGTTGAAGTGCAATGTTCCGACTCCTAGGAACTTGGGCCCGTCCTGTTCTTACGTGCCGTCAGTATTTGGTGGGAAATTGGTGAAACTTGTTGGACATTGAATGCTGGTTTCGTCCTCTCTCATCTATTATGCTACGCGCGTCCTCTTTGACCGCCTCAAATGTTCGGTGGTAGACCGGCTCTATCAAACCCACTGCGTTCGCCTTGATCGCTACAATGCTCTGCCACGTTTGGACACTTCGAATTATCATCACATCCGCCACTACGAGTCATGCCCACCCTCTGTAATCAAACCCCTCCTCTGTCTGATCTCATTAGTCTTGGCCGTATACTGCTCGATTTCCTCCTTGGTCAACACCC
>JAABUS010000319.1_pt1 | contig 123072 bp, 74 predicted proteins | sample 5560161 | NCBI WGS metagenome assembly JAABUS01 (sample SAMN10711885, study PRJNA513376) | rock metagenome | isolation source: Antarctica rocks | place: Antarctica: Victoria Land, Trio Nunatak nord | collected 2016-01-04
CCCCCCCCCCAGAGCGCAGAGACCAACCCCCTCCAACACAAACACCAAGCTTAAACCTCTCCAAGGAGCACGCACTCCCAAGTCAAATTCCTTCCAGAGGCGGCTTTGGAACAGCGATCGAAACGTCCGCGAGCAAAGTGTGGTAGAGGAAGGAATCCAAGTGGCAGAGATCGCGCTCTCCCACGCGAAGGGTTCCACCAGGCTTGGAAATGATGCTTCTCCGTGAGGGTTTGGAGCCGAGAACTCTGGCAGGTCTTTTGCCATGGGAGATGGGCGGAGCTATGGGGATGGGGGATGGGGGATGGCGAGGGACAGCAACCGGTTTTCTCGCCAGAGTCTGGAACCTATCAGAAGATCAGGGCTTGACTCGCCTTGGAATTCTCGAGGCAAGAAAGAAGCTGGGGCTGTATCGTCGGAGCTCCAAGGTAGGCAGTTGGACCATCCAGCATTATTGGGTGCGATGGGATTCTTACCCGGCATCACGCTGGGGAGAGAAAGTGCAGTGCAGTGCAGTGCCGGGGCTCAGAATGGAACATGATTCTTAGGGCATTTGGATTCGCTCGTGTCGATTTCCCCCATTTGGCGCAGTAGTGGCAATAGTAAGTAGTGTACATTCTTGATGAGTTCGCTCAAAAACCATGGCCTATGATCCTTCCGTTCGCTTTGCGTCCATCGCTGTCAATACGGTTTCGTGTAAAAATACAATCTGCAAATTCGTAAAGGGGCAGGGCAAATATTGGGTTAACAAAAAGATCAAAGCTATGTAACCCTGAGCTCAACGTCATCTTCTGTCCCTGGAGAAGCCAGCCTCGATGATGCGATAGTTGGTGTTGGTTTCCTTCAGGCGGGCGGAACGTCGTCTGGCCAGCGATGGAGGGGGCGCCCGCTGAAAGGTGATGTGCTCTCGTTCATTCTCGCTGACGTAGTGCCGAAAGGTATCTCGTTGAGAGCCGGTAAGTCAGAAGCTCGAGCTGAGAACCCAGGTACGCGATGGGGTGTGTGTGCGTGCACTCAAGCAATTTGCTTCAGGAACGGACTCAGCAACAGCTCATCCGCGCTGGGCCTCCTGTCCTGATCGAACTCGAATGTCTTGTTCAAAAACACCTTGCCCTCCTCACTCGCATTGTCCGGCGTCGTCGGCTTCGCGCTACTGTTACCGATCTGGAAGATGGCCTGCAGCTGGCTGCAATTTGGGAACGGATGCGTGCCGGTGAACATCTCGACGATCAGGCAGCCTAGGCTCCAGATGTCCGCTTTGCGGGTGTAGGACGTTTGCTTGACGACTTCGGGGGCCATCCAGAAAACGGATCCTTGCAGCGAGGGGCGGTGGATATGGCCGCCTTTGGCGGCGGGCTGTAAGAGTGCGGAGGCTTCGACTCGTTTGGAGATACCGAAGTCGGAGATCTTGATGTTGCCTTTGTTGTCGACGAGGACGTTGGCGCCCTTGATGTCCCGGTGGATGATGTCCCTGCCGTGGAGGTAGGATAAGCCGCATAGGATCTGACGAACGAAGTTACGGATGAGAGGTTCGTGGAGTTGGCCGTAGGAGTTGAGCATGGCGGCTACTGAGCCACCGGGGACATACTCGAGGAAGATGTTGAAGTGTTCGTCGTCGGAGTTGGAGCCGAGGTATTGAACGATATTCTCGTGCTGGAGATCGCGGAGTAGATCAATTTCGCGTTTCAGAGCCGCAACCATGCTCTCTTTCTTTCTATCGAGAGTGCTGTTGGAGTTGGAGGGTACTTCGACTTGTTTGACGGCCATGAGCTCCCCAGTAACGGCATGAAGGGCGAGGAAGACACTGCCAAAGGAGCCTTGGCCGATAAGGGCACCTTGCATCCATTTGACATTGTCCCATGAGTCACCCTTGAGGAAAGAGTCCAGCTCTTCGTCGGGTCCTTCACCGTCCTCTGCGATAGCATGACTGAGGTGGTCGTTGAGAGAACCGCCTGCTTCGGTGGTGGGCCCACTGCTCCCGGATTCATCGAAGTAGCTGTGCAGCGCCGACGCCCCCTCCAGATCACCAGCGTTGCCGCCTGGTAGCTGCGAATCACTGTCAAAAGACACGTATGACTTTCGATTCGGCTCCGAGTGAGATTCCTCAGCAAGTGGCTGAAGGGAACTCGACGCAACTGAGTCACGGTAGGCCTGCTGGGGTAAGGCAAACCTCGAGACTGATAGCGGACGCGGAGCACGGGCCTGTGGCGTCCCTGTCAGCCAAGCGTCGGCAATGTTGGGTAGAGGTGGTGCATCCTTGATGCTGGATCCGAAGCTGATGTTGCTGGCGACACTGATGCGGCTGGCTGCTTTACTCAGGCGAGCGGATCTGTGCATGGACATTCGCACAGCGCGTTCAATCGTTTCTTTCTGATGATCCGGAAAGTACGTCGTCAGCTCTTGGCTGATCATCTCACTCGGAGGCCGTCCACCCAGGAACTCCTTGATCTTGGGTTTGGGCGGACGTCGGAAGTCTGGCTGTTCCTGTGGATCCCATCCTTGATTACTTGTATTGTTGGTGTTCCGGATCCGATCAACCCTTTCGGAGGCCGGAAGCAAACGCTGTGGGTGCTGGTTAACAGCGGGTGATAAGGGGTAGGCGACAGTCTCCCATGACTCGCCCAGTGTATTGGCTAGCTTCTTCCTACTACTAAGGTTGTTGTAAGCTACGGCGGAAGCGTGCGTTTCATTATGCTCTTCGTGGTAGATGGCCGAAGCTTTTCGGAGGTCGTCCTCCTCAGGTTCGCCTGCGTGGATCTTCCTGAGGATCAACCGATTCCTGTCGTTACCTTTGTAATCTTTGCAGACCCGGACAAGTTCGCTGTCAGACATTCGATGACAGGAGATTGAGTCTTGGTCTGCGCTGTCGAGGGTGTAGAAACAATAATTCTTGAGATGATGCTCTGGAAGGCTAAGCTTCTTGAGCACGTTAAAGATTATCTCGTCAGCTGTATTGCAGTTCTTGATGTCCAGCACCTTAGTCTGCCCGCTGTTGTAAATAATGCGTATGACTGGTGAATTGGGTGGTAGCTTGCCAACGGTCGAATCCATGCCTATGTTCTGACGGTTTGGTGTGCCCGGTCGACGCCCTGGAAGGTGTTAGCATACTGTGGACGATCGAAATGGTCTGGTAGCTGCTCCATGAGAGAATCATCGAATTATTCATACCTGCATAGTTGGGGACTCGAACGCTTCGGCCTTCAGGCTCTGCAAGCGGTGAGCTCGGCCTCCCCTTACTCTCTTTGGCGCGAAAGCTTTCGAACGCTGCCGGGTCCCATTGACGAGAGTATCTATTGCTGGCAGTCGTCGCAGTGGACGGCGTGGGTAGAGATCGCTCTCTAGCAGTGTTATGGCGTGGCGAACTCGTGGAGGAAGGCGTATAGGGCGTAGTCTGTGAGCGGTTGTCCAGGGCGGCGAACGAGTCTCCGGTTCGCTTTTTGTGGTGCCCGACAGCTTTTGTGCGTAGCTGTTTGATAGCGACAAAGATCCGGACACGATCACCGATCTTCTTAATGCCCATCTCTTTAAGTACGTTCTGGTCGCATTCGATAAGGTTGCCACCTGTGACATTGTTGGCTGATTGCTGTTAGTGGCAAGATACTGAAGACAGATAGGCATGGAAGATGACCTCTGAAAAGCTGCTCGTATTGAGCACAGTTTATTGCACGCAACCATTCCACAACCCGTCGGTCGTCCCAGGAGCTAATGATCACAGGGTATGTCAGCAAAAGTTCGGAAGACTGGCCGAGGCAGCCAGCGACATCGTCCATGCAGGCGGTCTCGCATGGGTCCAAGCCACTTACCGTACGGAATCTGGACCGTCCATGGTCTCGGAGAACTCGGATTCGGTCGGGCTTGCGTAGGAGGCATTGTGGGTGCCTCCGGTGATAGGTGTTCGATGACTCGAGATACTAGCCGAATACTGTGATAGCGACGGTGCTTGATTCGAGGTCATCCCCAAGGACGACGGATATTGTGCTTTGGAAGAAAGGACCGCCATGTTCTGTTCCACCTCGCCTGGGCGCCCGACAGAGCTCTGAGTCACGGTAGGTGTATCATCCAACAGGGGGTGCGATGGATATGCGGACGTACGCGAGCTGATGAGTTGGGGGAACCGGGTTGGATTAGGGACAGGAGTAATCTGTTGCGTTGGACGTGTGAGGAAGCCGTCAAGGCCTGATTAGAATGCTGAAGTGAAATATTGTGCAGAGCGAAGGACGAAGAATGTGTAATTGTTGATAAGACGACGGTGGACCAAGAGAACTGCTGAGGTTGTTTCGTGAATGTTGTCAGTAGGGCCGGGGGGATGAATGTAGCCTGACGGGCAGAAGATCCCAGTGGGCTCGGAAAGGGTGGGTCGTCTTCTGTAACAGCCGAAGTAAGAAAGGACTGGGGGGGGGGCAGGCACGATGCTGCCGTGCACTGTACGCAGCAGCCTGATGGAGGCGTGGAAATGTCGATGAAGGTCAAGTGAAGACTTGTGAGAGAGAGAGAGGAGGTGGATTGGGTGCAAGCGGAGAGGGATGATTATTAGTCGCTCGGCGCAAGAGTGGAATGATGTCGGCGTGGACGGTGGGCTGCTCTCGCCTTGGCACGCCCTTTGTTCGGAACGTTGCTGTGGCTGCAGTGGCGGTACCTTAGTTTCCGGATGTACGAAGTATTACAGTCTACGGCTACGCATGCATCTGACGAGGAAAGGGATGGCTACAGCATGGCGACGACGTCGCAGATAGATTGTCCAGCATCTCGACTCCTCCGCACGTGAGGCACTCGCATTCTACTTCTACTTCGACATGTCGGACTGTCCTCTTCCGGATCGCTTTCGCAATTCGCAAACGCCGACGCTCTGGTGAAACGGGCCAGGGGAGCGCTAGTGGCTGATGGGGGCATGTCAAACACCTTAGTCTAGACAGGGGCCGCGTCTTGCGTCATTCTCTTGCTCCTTTCCGCCTGCAGCCAATGAGGCCCTGCCAAGCCGTCGGCATGAACAGCCACCACCGTCCACCGCTGCGTCTATGCTTCCTCTCCGACTCACATCCTTCCCAGACAACGGCGACAAAGAACTCGGTCGGTGACTCCGTTTCATCGGACGCCTGCGTCGCCCTCCTTCCTCCCCGGTCCCGTCGATAGTGGAATTGTGCAGTCACAGATTCCACGCTTGATGGTTGACGTCTTGATAGTGAAGCTAAGGGGGTCAGGGCTCTTCGCCTTCTTAGTACTTGACTGGTCTTGATCTGAAGTGTTCCTATGAAGTAGATGGCTACTCAGGTGCCACTGGACCTGTGATCAAACTCAATCGGAGCTAGCTATGTCCAGAGAGCCAGCCTATGGACTGGTGCGAATACTGCTCCACCGCAAGTTGGTCATTGGTTGCATCGTGCCCCCCTTCCAACTGGCTCTGAGGCTCACACTGTCTGTACTTGACAGTTCTTCTGCCGAGCGTGAGTAGCTGATGGATTCCAGAGCCCAGCTAGTCTGCAGTTCTTTCTGAGGTGCATCAAATGAAGCGGATGCGAGGCTGGGTGACACAAAGCTTAGCGGGAAGCTGTTGAGCCCTCCGTCATATATGGATCATGTGCACTTCGGTCATCAGCGTAGAGGCAGACAGGAGTAGAGCGATAAGAGACTCCGAACTAGATCGAGATGTATGTCTGAGCGTTGCATCCAGACATCCTTCGAAGCGCATCGCTTGTCGCGTCGCTACCACGCACCTTCTGCATGAAAGGCTTGCCAGAGTACTGGGCTCGTCTCGCTCTTCCAAATGCCCCTTGACAGCAAGACCGAGTGGTGCGAGTGGGGGTGCAGACCTGTGTGACGCCATTGGAAGCCATCTCTGTGCCTCTTAAGGCTCGTGAAGCTTTGGGGCTGTTCGCTTCCATCATGGTGTGGACTCTGTCCCGGTGCGGCAGTCTAGGTATGCCAGAACATCCGCCGTCGTCAATTGGACCTACTACGCTAAGGCAACCTCAATACCTCGTCCTCGCCCACAGGACTCTCCGGGTTAAATGGCCCAATCTTCTCTAGTAACTGCGCCATCGACGAAGGGTTCTTCAATCTGCTTGATCGCCAGATCACCACATAGGATGCTACAACAAGTTCAGCATTGCCCTACCCACACTATACGACATTTCTAGAAAATGATGATAATGGGCACCACTCACCAGCTGCCGGCGACCAAAGCATCAAGCTCTCTTCCTTCCTTATCCCTTCTGCCACCTCTAGCGATGCTAGCCTGGAGTTCGCGAATTCTACTTCGAACAGCAATTCCGCTTCCATCGAGGACCTTCTTGCCAAGGCAATCGCTATGGAAACCATGCTGACAGCTTGGAAAAACGAAGAACTGCCTTGCTAGCAGGGGTAACTCACAGACTCTGCATCTTTCACCAGGTTCAACAATCGCGTATCGTTTTCCAAGGCCTTTGATATCCTTCTTGATGGATTCGGCTGTGGCGGCTGAAGCATCCATTTCAGCGTCCAGGTCAGCAATGGACTTGCTATACGATTCCAATGCAGCGCAAATCTCGGCTTTGAAGTCGTCGATGATGACGAAATCAGGGAAGAAGGGAATGAGGTCTTCGATACGGAGGAGATCGCAGCGCTTTAGAAGGTCAATGGCAGTCTTGATGCTGCCTTTCCCTTGAGAAGATATGACCTTCTTCGCCACGGCTAGCCAAAGCCGTTTGCGCATCGCCGGATCTGTATCGGCAGGTCGATCGGCAACCATAGAAGCGAGATCTATCTTATCATACTTGAGGGCTAAAGAGACAGCTGAAGCATACTGCCCCAGCGAGGAGTAGATATGCACTGCGGATTGAACACGAGAATGCTGGATACAAAGGCGAAAGGCAAAGTCGGTATCGTAAAGAGCTTTGCTTAATACTGACTGACTAGAAAGGTAAGAAAGGAGGGCAGACTCGGAAGGTGAGGAGTCGGCGGCGTAGATCGAGATCAGGGTGTTATGGATCGCGCCGTCAGTGGTGTTCAATGCGTTAATGCAGTAGTTGAGGTAGCGCACGGCCTGATTTTGTGACAGAGGTATGGCCTGGTCATTGTTGTAGTTCAGTAGAGCCGGAATAAGCTTACGAGAGTCAAGCTCAGGATGTCGCATCAGGATATCGACCAACTCATTAGGTACATGGGCCACCAGAACGCTACTGTACTTGTAGAAAGCATCTACGTCTGTCTGCTGCTTGAGAACATCCAGTGATTCTTGCCAGCGCTCGCGCTGAATCCAGTAAGATAGGACGTAGTTATAGTCATCAATTGCTGTAGCATAAGAGAGCAACTCCTGCTCGCGCCCGTGGCTGCTGATGATCTCGTACGTCGTCTTTGAGTCCAAATCGGCCTGATACTTTGTGACGAAGTTGCGGAACTCCTTTCGAACCACGGAAAGCTCATCTTTGGTGTCTGATGTGCTCGTACTCTCCGTAAGCTGTGCCTTGGTTGTTATTGTATCGTCAAGAGCGTTCATCTTCGACATGAAGATCTCAACTAACCAGCTAGCGATCATCACTCGCTGCATGACGGAGGACTTTTTGTAGGTTGCTATCTTCGTCAATAGATACTTTCTCAGGGCGTCGTGCTCGCCGTGGTCGATGAAGGTCAAAGCAACTTGTTCGAAGGGTCGACTACTTTTGCCATACACACCAGCCGCCTCGAAAAATTGTCCCTTACTGATGAGAGAGTCCCCGGATGCCATCGCGACGGCATCTTTCTGGGTCGCGGTCTTCGCATACTGCGATGCAAGATTAAAGTGCTGAGACTTGAGCATGATTCTCCATACGTCACGGTCTTCGTCGGTAGCTACAATCTCGAAGATTTCCTGGGTGGTGAACAGCCAGTAGGTGTTCTTCTTTTGATCAGCTAGAAGAGCAATGGCTGTTTCGCCAGGATCTAGAACCACTTGGTCGAAGACAATACGTTCGTCGAGCCTCTGAGTTGCTAACATTCTGCCTTCCACAAGGCTAAGTATATGCCACTGGGACAGTACGACGCCCCCTATGGGTTCTTGGGTTGACTTCCTACGGCCACTCGCGTTTTCCGACGCGAGTATCCGCGATCGAGGGAGCATTTTCGAGTTGTTAAGAACGGCACTGCCTAGATCTCCCATAGGCGCCTTGATTCCCAGCTTGCCATGAAGTATGCCTTGGCTAGAGAGCCAAGCGTAGTGGCGTTCCTCGTCATCCTTGTAAGAAGGGGATGCTTCTGGTGGGTCCGGTGAGACAGCCAAGGCTGATAGTGCAGGCTTCGTACCCGGTGCTACTTCATACTGAGTAGGGGCCTCTGTTTCGAACAGCTTCGAAAAGATAGAGCCAGAACCTTCCTGACCGGATCTACCGATACGACCAAAGAAATGAAGCAGCCTGCTTGGGGTTCCGGCGAGCACCCTCCTGGTATCGCCTCTGCCTGGAATCTGATCCACCCATAGCCCAGTCACGGATCCATCCACTTTGTACACAGCTTTCAGGTACTTCTCCTCCCTGCGATAAAATTCGTTTGACGGCTCAATGTAGGCCTCGTATATGTTGCCATCGGACGTGCCGACCAGGATTTCCCGAGTAGAGGCTGTAGGCAATGATGGGTTCCAAGCGATACTTTCAATCCCCACGCCTTTAAGCCTTGAGAGAGCCTTCGGTTGCCTCGACTGCGTGTGCAAGTAGTAATTTTCACCCAATGTAGTTGCGATAACGAGGTGGGAGGCAGAGGGGTCGAGGAACATGCGGCGAATGACACCAACGTCCGTCGTTTTTCGAGGCAGGTCTATATCTATGTCAAGCGCGTCAGTCAGGTTTTCCCGAAAGCTAAAGAGTCGGCCGTACCATCTATGTCTGAGGGACTGTCGAGATCGATTCGGAGAATACGACCGGTAGACAGAGCCAAGACGAGGACGTTGTTGGCTACTTGGGCAGCGACAAAGTCCGCAGAAATGGAGAATTGTAGCTGGACCCTCTCGACCTTGAATATCGGTAGTGAATCATCATATCTATCCTCTAAGCTCGCAGAAGCCAAAGGCCCACCGGCCCCAGAGAAAGCCATGGATGGCTCTCTTGAATACAGTCATTCAGAGCGCTTCTTCTGCGGTGTAGAATGCGAGAATGCCTTCAATGGATGAGACCATACCTCCACTGGCGATTCCACCTGGCCAAGCAGCCTTCACGTATGCCTGCAGCTCACTGAGAAGTCTGTGGAATATGTGATATTTTGGATTGAACGTAAGTCGGTACCTTTGGATAACCCTAATATGCTACTTCTTTCAGGCTTATATCCAGGGTTACATTTCGGAAGTCTGACCGTCCTCAAAAAGTTGTACACAGTTGTTCCTTCATGCATGCAAGCCAAATGGATCAAAGACTGCCTTTACCAGGCGCAATCGGGCCAAATTCCAGTGTTTGCCGTGCCTCCCAATTCGCCCTCCATCTCGGAGTGCCGTCGGGTCTCGGTCCTTGTGCATAGCTCTGTGTCTGAGGTCGGAAAGTGCCAGCAGCAATTTGTTGACGGCGTTGTATTGCCCAAGGACCAGGCTGTGGCAGATGAGGGGGCCCGTGTTGGGGATACGCCTGATGTGGCTGAGGCGGAGGGTTATAAACCATAGGCTGATTCGGCTGCGGTTGTACGTTTTGAAGCGGGAGCCCTCCAGGAGGTTGTTGCTGTCCGCCATACCATTGTTCATGATCATATGGTTCATGATTTGCTTCGAGGTTGTAGATTGCCCCCCAAGTGGACCAAGGAACCGATTTACCGCAGAGACCACAGAAGAACGATTTGCACAGGTTACTCATGAAATCCCCCGGGCCATGATCAGCGCAGCAGCATATTTCTGCGAAGACCCCCATGTAACACATAGAGGCCAATGTCTTTCGTGTAGCTTGTCGTTCTGATAGCACTGTCCCGAAGAGGATGCGAATCTCGAAAGTACGTTGATCAAGCATTAAAGTATGAAGAACAAAATAGTGTTCCGTCAAAAGTGCCACAAAAGAGAGTCATCACATTGTCACATAGCCTAGGTTACGAGATGGGATATTGCCGGTGACTCCCATCCTGCCATGTCACTGTGTCAGACTAATTCAAACTCTCCTACACACATATCCACTCATTCTCTTATAGTTGCTAACGACTCATTGATAGTAGGGGGGATGAGGAACCTTCTCCGGCTATCGACACATCAGAGCGAACCTTGACATGACTCTTGTCTGTCTCTCAGTAATTCTTTCCGTGTCCTGACAACCCGTGAGACGCAAAGAAAATAATAGATGAATATGCCATAGGCTGGCAGGGTAATAATTTCAGGGGCTAGCTGAACAAAAGGCTTCGTTCGCGCTGTCCGAAAGTATGGAGGAAATGACCATGGACTCAACCACCAGTGAACGCCCGGCGCCAAAGCGGCAAAACGTCAGAGGTCTGTCTGTGACTTCATCGAAGCTCTCTTAAGAAACAGCAACAAATGCATCTCCAGAAAAGGTGCGAAACGAATACAGCACCTACTGGCAATGATGGGTGAGATAGTCATCGCAGAGCACCAGCCATGGGTAATGAGCCAACGGAGGCCAAGCGAGGAGGGCAAGTTGACTTGACAATGAAGTAAATGGAAGGGATCCTGGGGACTGACGGGGCGATCAAGTATTGATAAATGCTGCATGTTGCCCCCATGTACTCTATGTCTCACCTCAGCCACATTATTTCCATATCATGACTGAGGCGATGAATTCACTCATCATGTAGGCCAAGTCATTAAAGTCCTTTAGTCCGGTACGTCTTTGTTCATGTGGCTAGGCTTGGTCTCCGCCTCGTAGTTGAGAAAGGTACCATGCACGTTGCTGAAAGTGAGAGCTCGTGTTAGCTCTGCGATTCCAAGTACAACGTTCTACGATTCATCTAGTGGAGCTTGGCCTACGTGGGAAGTTGCACATCAAGCCGTGAGTATACAGAGCTAATTCTTTTGGACATCCATGTGGAGTAATACCCGTTGGCCATACGGTGATTACTATTGATCTGCAGGTGCTGCAAGGCTCGAAGAGGTAGGTGCAGATCTGACCTCAATTTCAGGCGGATTGGTCGCATTTTCGACGAAAGATGGTTCTCATGCCGACGTTCGGATCAGAAATATCCCATCCCAGTGGTGCCGGGCCATCGGCTTTAACGTCGTCCCGCCTCGTACTTTAGTTTTCGACCTAAAAAAGTACTTCGGCAGGTTGCCTTCCCCTCAACTATGTAACAATCCAGATCACAAAGTATTAAGAGACCTCTAATAAATCATAAACAAGGGGCACTGTGATCAGCATCCAATCTGGAATCGTTGGTGTTCAAACCCAAGTCGCAAATCCGGCATAGATAGAGTTGGAACTCGCGGGTTCAATCGCGCAGTCGCCCCCATCATCGAGGATGGCCTTATCATTCATGGCGAACTTTCTGTACTCGCAGCTTCTCGTCACCCCGAGCTATCCCACGGCCTCGTTCGCCGGTCAAATAGCTATCGTGACAGGCAGCAACACAGGCCTAGGACTCGAAGCTGCTCGACACATTGTCCGCCTTGGTGCGGAAAAGGTCATTCTTGCTGTACGCAATACATCCAAAGGTGAAGCTGCCAAACAGTCTATCGAAGACAGTACCCAAAGATCTGGTATTGTCGAGGTCTGGTCCTTGGACCTGTCAAGCTATGAATCTGTTAAACAATTCGCGAAGCGGGCGCAGAGTTTGCCGAGACTGGATTTACTTCTCGAAAATGCTGGGATGATGCAGCACTCGTTCACGACTACGGAACAAGACGAGAGTACCGTGACAACAAATGTGACAAGCACTTTCCTGTTGGCGTTACTGGTGCTGCCGAAACTGCAGGAGACAGCACAGAATTTCAATACGTTGCCAAGATTGACTATCGTTGCGTCTGATGCGCACTTCTTCACGAAGTTCAAAGAGGGGAAGGCGGAGAGGATCTTTGACGAGTTGAACAATGAAAAGGCTGCTGACATGCCTGACAGGTATGGTTCTCTTGTAGCTGAAGTGTCTGCTGGTATTCTGCTAAATCATAGTCTATTTGTAGATATGGTGTGACTAAGCTCCTTGAAATCTTGGTTGTTCGTGCCATGGCCGATGCCATCAATGCTTCGTCCAAGCCCCATGTCATCGTCAACTGCCTAACGCCAGGCGTTTGCAAGTCTGATTTCTTCCGAGAGAGCACCGGGGTGGGGAGGTTGGTGGTAGGACTTGTGTACTTACTAATAGCACGCTCGTCGGAGGTTGGAAGTCGGACGCTTGTTGCTGCTGGGGCGGGCGGAGAAGAAACGCATGGGAAATACATGGCCGATTCCCATGTCGCCAGGTACGTCGAGGTCGACGAGAGCTCTAAAGAAGGCAAGCACTAAACTTGAGTCCAGTGAATCGTCCTTCGTACGTAGCGCAGATGGAGCAGAAACGCAAGCCCGAGTATGGCGAGAGCTGGGGGAAAAGCTTGAGATTATCCAACCTGACATCCTAAGTAGTCTCTGAGGAGGAAAGAAATGCATGAGATATGGTGCAGAATTGTTCGACGTGGAGCAGCACTGAAGGTGTTTGGTTACTCTGATATTCCGCGGTACATTCAAGGAGCGGCACGATATGTATCATTCTATGCGCTGGCATGGTACTCTTGTCAGGGCTATCGATCCCTTCGCACTTTTTGAACAACGTATCAAAGATTCGCTGATGAAGCAGTTGGTCAAAAAAAGTATTGCTAAAGAGCCACATCGGGAAACAGGGTCAGTTATTCAAGTAGAACACCAATGCAGTTGATACATGAAAGCTGATTAAATAGAATCAAGCCTAGGGTTTATCTAGACCTACACTACGATTGCTTTGCATTACGCCTACGAAAGCCGGTACCTGCAGAGCCCAACCTTCTGTTCGACAGTGACCATGACTCCTGCGAGGATATCATCAACAGGAATGAGATTGGGAAGGTTCAATGATAAAATGGACTTAAGACAGGGCACCTCGACCCACTCAGGCCCATAAGCGAATAGTCATCCCTTGCTTTTCCCTCAATGAAGCATGGTACCTTGATTTTCAGAAGGGCACGTCTGTTAAAAACTGATCAAGGGTCGAGTAAGACAGTCGGTGTATGACTTGGCACCCTAGTTGAAGAGCGGACTTCGCAGGCAATTGTTGACCTTTCGCGTGCAGCGACCCGTTACTGGTGCTGGTAGAAGCTCGGAAGTACCGAGTGTATTACTCGTAGCTGCAGCGTCATGCTCGAGTAGCAAGGTTGTCTGCAGCCGATTAAATTAAGTCATCGCTGTCGTGTCACAAGTGCACAGTCGGGATAACGGTCGAGGAGTGGCTACTATCATCCTATGGAAAGCAGTCGAAGCGCGAAGCCAGAAGGTTGTCCATTGATCTATTTTCGATCCTATCAATACTCCGGGTCAACATGCGCGAAGCGACAGCTGTAGATCGCGATAAAAGAAGCATGCTGATTGCTGTCAGTCGTTTGGCACCAACAACGGCCGCTGATGGGTTCGCGAAGGTCGAAAGCGCCCATCCGAAGTTGTGCAGGGCTCAATTGCCGCCAAGAGCAGAAGGCCAGTAATTGGCTGATCAGATGACCAAGGAGGAAAGCTGCGTGGGGCGTTTTGGGAAATTGACAGCAAGACGGGCTTGTGCGAGGGTGTGGCACGATGAGTGGTAAGTGGAACGAGACATGGCCAGACCACGGAACTTGGAAGCAACGAAACCAAGAGCGAGAAGGCAGAGACCCGCACGGGGGTAATTACTGACGTACGTTGCAGGCGATCGAATAATCCGGATTGGTGATAGACTCAGGAGCCTTGAGCAGGTGGTCCACTTTGCAACCTCTACGCGCAGCCGCTGACGTTTCGAGCGAGTATTGTGGGAACTTGACTCGATCGGGGAGTTTCTGTACCTTTCTGTCCTGTACCTTAAACGCCCACCAACTGTTTGCACTCGTTTCGAATCTCGGATTTCTTAATATATGTCCAATCGTCGATAATCGAAGCAGATCGTACTGCCTGCATTGTTCATTCCTTGTCGCCTGAGGTGCAACCCTCTGTGCTTTATCATCGAGAGTGAACAAAGAACAGCGAATGACGATGTGTACATGTTCCGAACAGGACCAACCCGGAGCACAGCAAAACAAGTGTAAGCGAAGACTAGTTTGATCCAACGCGGCCACGTCCCTCATGTTGGCCGCAGCGCCAGTGGTAGTCCCAAACTGAGGGGTGGAAAGTAGTGATGGTTATTTACGGTAAATATCGATCACTGACGGTAACTGACGTAAATAACGAGATGTCCGACCTGTAAGTGTAAATAACGCGCTAACAGTATTGGGGCCTAGCATTCTTCCTTTACGGCTAGCGTATAGCGTGATCATCGTTCGAAAACATTATTGATGGCAAGCCCCCTGCTAGTACGTCACTGACCGTAAATGAGAATGTTCATTTACCGTCAGTGACGGTAATTTACCGCTAGTAAGCGAAGTGGTAACTGACAGATGTCCATCACTAGTGGAAAGACATTGAGTGGCCGATTAGCTAATTATAAGCCTGGTTGGCGGTTGCCCTGGAGTCTGATGCACGAGACCTGTTGGAACCTTGTTTCCACCACTGGGGCCCATGGCTATCCCTCTTCCGTGCACCTGCAGCTCCCCTCCGCCACGCCTGCCACTCGTCTCAATTTCCAGTCGGCTTCTTTCATCTTCTTTCTCCCTCTCTCTCCATCCGAACAACGATGATCATCGTCCAAGCTCAGTGATCCAGCAATGATCTGACTGCCTATGCAATTCTTCCTCAGCTCGCCACGGTCATTGTCTGCCTAGCACCTCTGTTCCTTTGTTGTTACTCACTCCCTTACATTCCTCAACGTCGCCTACGCAACACCCCTCCTGTTTCACTTACTCGATCCAAGCAAGCACGCATAATCTTCACTTTACATCAAAACTTCTACCCTCCCTCGATTCCCTCTGCTCTTGGCCATCTCTGCGTGTGAAGGCAGCATCAGGTCGGCCAAGCTTCAGCCTCAATTCTGGTCAAATTGTCGCTGCCTTCCATGACCTCGACGGCCTCGCAGTGACTCGACAGCCCCAAGTCGACCATCTGTCTCCGCATCTCGCTTTACGGCTCAGCTACTAGTCTTTGGGCACAGTCCATCCATCCTTGGTCCTAGCCCTCGACATCCAGTGTTGCAGCGGACGAGAACCGATCTGTCGCTCATCTTTGCCCCAAGCGATCTCAATCTGGAGGGCAAACTTCTCTACGCCTAGCCTCCACCCTTACGACTCTACGCAGCGACTCCATCTTCGATCCGGTTACATTTCAGTCGATCTGACTTTGACTTCCGCTCCTTCAGCATCCCACCCTCCAGTTCTGACGCCTTCGTTTACACCCCTTCTATATACGCCTTTGATAATCTCATGTCGACATAGCTTTTCTCTTCACCAGTACAGTGTTCGCCCTACTATTCTCACGGTCCTGGGTCTGCCTTTTTCCTGTTGCATACGAAACCCAATATTCTTACACTGCACATGAGTCTCTGATAGAACGAGAAGGAGCTTCATCCGTGTTCATGAGCAAAGGGTGGTCTGGTGTGGTGTATTACGCGTTTGCTTTTCCGGCTCTGCTTTTTCCGCTTTCCTGTTCGGTACCATCTTGATCGTCTTCCTCGGTCTGGAATGGTCTGCCTTCTTCACATTTTGCTACACGTTGAGTCAGGGGCACGAACGGCGACTTGGTCTTCACGGTCTCGGTCCCTCTGGCTTATTGGTGTAATATATTCCTAGCAAGGAGTCTACCGGTTGGCCGCTCAGTGTTCTCAAGTATACTGGCTTTGGTGGGATTACTGGTTCGGAGTTGATTATTTAGGATCTATGGAGTGCATGAAGGACATTTTCTCTGAGGGGATGGTCTTGGATGGGCGTTTTGAATCGGTCTCCCCACTCAATCATGGCTCCTTCGGTATGGTCTTCCTGGCTAAAGATCTCACCAACAACCAACTTGTCGCTATCAAATGTCTGGCCGAGGCTCCGAAGGCCAATGATTGTCTTGTCTCACCGAAAGAAGACAATAATTTGGAAATTGGATGCCACCATCGTCTGGGTTACCATCCGAACATCGTCAATCTAATCCATCACTTCGAAACGGATGCTCACAGCTATCTGGTCCTGGAATATTGCTCTATGGGAGACTTATACGAGGCAATCCGCCTTGGGCACGGACCGCTCGAGACCCAGAACGTTCGAGAGTTCATGCTCCAACTGGTCAATGCCGTTGACTTCATGCATTCGAAGGGACTCTACCACCGCGACATCAAGCCAGAGAACATTTTCCTCACACAAGATGGTTCCATGAAACTCGGCGACTTTGGGCTGGTAACTACAGACCCTTGGTCCTACGAGTCATCCGTAGGTAGTGACCGATATATGGCCCCGGAGCAGTATGACACAGACGATACTGGCTATTCACCTGCCAAAGCGGACACTTGGGCGATTGGTATTTGCCTGCTCAACGTGCTCTTCTCACGCAATCCGTTTGTTACGCCTACGGAGTCCGATGTTCTCTTTGCCGACTTTGCTCGAGACAACCAATCGCTGTTCGATATCTTCCCGACCATGTCACAAGATACCTTTGAGATTCTCGTTCATGCATTAGCCATCGATCCGGCCAAACGTTCGCTTGCCGCTGTTCGTGACAGCCTCCTTAGGGTGGTCAGCTTTACAACGGATGAAGAAGGCTTCGACGACTTCTGCACAAACGAACGTGATATTGTTCAAGCAAGCGCCAACCGTGAGCCGCTCCGGACTCCATCCATTGCCAGCCCACAAGTGGACCAGGGCGCATTTCCATGGGCAAAGGCTTTACACACCAGTCCACAGCGCCAGGGTCGTCAACTGTCCGCTATTCAGGACACGGAGAGCTACAGTGAAGACCTGTTCTCTGGTTCCGAGAACAGAGATTCTTGGTACTCGGCTGCTCAAAACTCTTCTCTTACGTCGGGACTCGACTCGATCATCGGAGTGTATGTCAAGTCAATGGTGCTAAACCCACCTATCCCTCGCAACGTGCCTCGATCAGGACCGGTCCTAGTCTCTGGCTCACTTCCAGCGAAGTCTTCCAAACCTTTGCCTGCTCTATCCTCCATTTTTGGGAAGAAAGACAACTCCTTCTCTAAGAGTTGGACAGACCTCTGGGACGAGGATGAGGAAGATTTTGTTGAGCATGAGGAGGCTCTCAAGCGCCGTCGCGAGCACAACAGCCGGACTTGGAGTCTCGATAGCAGGGCCAGTGACCCGACCTTGGGCCTCGTTGTGTTGCCAGAAAAGAAAGCGCCCAGTACCAATCCCGAAGCCGCAATGTCGAGCCTGGAGCATACCAAGTCATCCTGCCCCGATGCCGACGGGTTTGTATTTGAGGACGCAGCGTTTCCGCCAAGCACCCCTCGCTACTCCCCTCCATCTAAGCGGACTATCCTGGACAAGTGGGCGGTGCTTGGTAATCGACGTCGTGCAGTCAATCATAGCCCTGATTTAAATGAGAAAAAGCGAGCAAGTACTGGCAACTGGCGTGATGGATTGGGTTTGAAGGTATGGTCAGGAAGATCTGGGTGGTCTGGGAAGTCGGGACGAGCGAGGAAGGAAAGCATGAACGACAAAGCTCGGGATTGGCGCCGTGACAGTCATGCTTCCAAGCGTGACAGCACGGGCGACCTTGAGTGGGTTGGAGGTTTCGACCTTCACGTGTGACTCCGGTGAATCTGCACTATACTCTTGTGTTACTGCCTACTTTCGACATGTCGAAATGGGGAGTAGTACCGTGGTGTAAGGACAGTGCAACTGGATTGCAGCATGCTAGCTTTGTGCTTTCTAGATAGGTCACTACTAGAGGATCCAATGCTGACATTTACCCATCTCAAAAATTGCACACGCTGCTCCTCCACCTGACATGCTCTCCGAGTATGGCTACGGTACACTTCATGTGCATTCTCAAGATTTCTGGGAAGTGTCAATCCTCCCATTCTTCAGAGCTTGAGCAGGAATTGTGTGCTGCATTGTCGCTGCTACTGGGCCTCGACTGCTTTTCGGGCCTGTAGTCATCCGTTCGCGCTGCATCGCATACATAGCCCATATCAGTGCACGCAGAACATGGCGTCCAAGAGCTTGCGCTTCGTGAATATCCTGTTCCTCAACTTTACCCGACTGGCCTTTTGGGTCCCCAAACAGCGTCCTCCAGCTGTTCCTGTTCGGCGTATTTAGGCTGCACGAGCACGGACAGTTGTTTGGCTCTCATTCTGCTCAATTCTAACTAAAACTTATTGATTACTCTCATGGCCCCGACACCACTTTGGAACGTCTACGAGCGACTGAACCCCCCTCTTCTCCCTCCACGACCGAATCGGACGCTGGGCGGTACGAATTTGAGTGCTGACATCCCTGACGTGATAACATCCATGTCCACTTCGCTCGCAGAAGCCCCTTTCGCAGTGGGCTTCGGTACGTGCTCTGCACCCTTTGCCTCCGTCACATCTTCCCCCTCATCGACCGGGATACTGGTCTCGAGCTTCTGACCTCCCAAGACCCCAGCCTGCTTTTCCCTCCGCACCGCTCTCTCCGCTGCCGAACTCGCTCTTCGATGTCGAGACCTTAGCATCGAGCTCCTCTTGTCAATCCCATCATTCACGATCAAGAAATCGTAGTTCTTGGGAAACATATGCTTGTCCGTGAGATGCATCCGCCGTTTCGGCGGCGCACTGCACACCTTCTCGCAACCCTCCACCAAACACCGATACGTCTTCTCGCCCTTCGCTCGCCGCGCCTCGTCTAGCGGATCGTGGTTCTCGGAGATGTGGAGGGAGAGAAAGTGCTCAGTGGGGAAGTTCTTGTGGCAGGAGGAGCAGCGGTTCGTGTGGGCTTGGGCGTAGTGGGTTTCGAAGTCGGAGAAGGTGGGGAAGGAGAGGGTGGGGTGGGGTGGGAGGGAGCATTTCATTGCGGGTCGCGCAGGGTCGAGGGAGGGTGAGGTGTGGAGATACTTTGAGGGACGGGTGTGGCCGTTGTCAGTCGAAGGGGCAGGGGGGGGCGAGGCGGAGGCCGGTGAAGAGGGGGACTCTGATCGTGAGCGCTTCGGCATGGCGAGGTGGAGGCGGTGAGTTAGGGGAGACTTTACTTGCTTGGCCACTTCATTCCAGTCTGAAGGGCTAGTCTGTCCTCCCTGTCTCTTGACTCAGCATCCTCCTACATATCCATTGCGCCAGAAGCCATGCTCTTTGGTCATTGGGGCAGGCGAGCTTGCAGTACTTTGTTGAGTGTCAAGGCATCGGCGACTTTTGGCTTGGCGTTGGCTTGGCGCTTCTGGGGTGGGGTCCCCTGGTGTTGAAAGGCATGGATCGCATTCACTTCTCTGAGTCAATTCATCGCAATTCACCTCAAGATCCCATTGTCTTCGACATTGTCAGCTCTCCCTAGCTTCTTCATTCATTGAAGTAGCGCCGTTCTTCTCAGCAGCCATGGATCAGTTGCGCACACTGATTCCTTTGGCTCCTCACTTCTCCTTCTACATCTAACCGTGCTGATGACCGTGGGGTCATAACTATATACATCGCCTCGACAATCGCACCGCTCATGGCGTCGCTCGCATCGGAGACCTGCATGTAGGTTCCCTTGACGCAGCTTGCTACCGTTGCTACTTTCAGCTGATGTTGCGCAGCGCCACAAAACAAGCCAAAGATGAGCTGCTGGCAGCTCTTGACCACCAGGAATCCATACCCAGCAACATCGGCATTTGTCTTGCGCGGTATTTGGCTCCTAGCAAACATCCCCGTGCCCTGCTCACATTCTCAAGCTATCGCCGCGAGTACGACAAGGGAATCATGAACGACAAAGGAATCATGAACGTTCAGGAGATCATGAACGACCAGGAGCCCGCAAGAGAGCACGATGCAGAACAAGCCCTCTGGGATGTCCATGTGAGAGTACATAAGCGCTTCCAGAAAGTCCTGCACATGGTCAGTTGCGCGTCTTTCCGTTACAAGTGTGATGAATGAGCTAATCCGCATCCATAGTACGATAAGGAACAGAAGCATGTAGAACGTCGTAAGATCGCGAAGAGCTACTTGAACTTCATCAAGGATAGTCAGTTGTACTATCGCGGGTTCATTCAAAGGTTGGTCTCTAAATATGGAGGGATACCCGAGCTCAATGCGATTGCTTCAAACCTCAGCTTGGAAAGTAAGACCCTCTCTGCATCAACTTTAAAAGATCAATGTGCTGATAATCGGATAATAGAGCTCACGGCCGTAAGCGCGTCAAAGCTCCCGGGCAAGCTATGCCATGCTGTGTTGCTTTCATGCCACCAAACCCTCATCCACCTTGGCGATCTCTCGCGGTATCGCGAGGAGGTGCTTTCCAAGGGAGAGTGTAACTGGGGGCCAGCCATTGGTTATTATGGTCTTGCGGGAGCCATTTACCCTACTTCTGGTGCCTCGCATCATCAACTGGCTGTCATCGCTCGGCATGGCGGCTGCCACCTGCGCGTCACCTACCACCTCTATCGAGCTTTGGCCACCGAAGAGCCATTTCCGACCGCGAGAGACAATCTAGAGTTGGAGATCAAGAAGATTGAGACAGCGCAAGGTAAAGGGAAACTTCTTTCTGAGGCGACGATTGCAAATAACCAGTCACCTGAGAAGGCCACGATCGGTCTGTTCATGCTTCTTCACAGTCGCCTGTACAATGGCAGTGGGGTTTCAGAGGAAGAGCTTGAGAATGTGGTACTAACCCAGCTTGTAACCGACTTGAAAGAGCGGTCAATGCCAGGCGTCCTCAACAAGCTCGTTCTCATCAACATAGCCGCTCAGGACTTTGCTAGCGTCAGATCTCAGGGTGGGTCCACAGATATCATGATTGACTTCCAGCAACGGCTAACCAGCTTTACAGACGAGCCTCGTGTCATAGGATACATGCGGGCGTTCGCCTCCTTCCTGCAACTCAACGTCAAGACCCTTATTACGCTTCTCCATAGTCTAGAATGTGAGTTGACGCAGCCCACGGACGACGCCAACAGCTCTGGCTTGGCCCAGCTTAAGATCACTGCTTCAACTCGCCGCATTCTTCCCGCCCTGCGTCACTATAGCTCCTGGCTGATTTGTAACATCAACATACTCGTCGAATATACGGACCAGAGCAGGCTCGGCGATCTCATCAAGGTCTTCTTTGGGCTGTATGCCAGTACGATGACACTTCTTGCGTCCACCTTTGATGCGAATTCTTTGCCTTTGATTGAGTATCTGCTGGAGGAAGACGAAGATACCATTGCGTTCAAGCCATTCCGCGAACACGACAGGAGCCGCTATTTTGAGCAAGGCTCGGGCACCCTCAAGCAGAAGTTTCATACGCACGGCGTGGAGAGACACCATCCCAATGTTGAAATGCTGGGCAGGATTCGTGATCTTCTGACTGACGCTGTAGCGCTTGCAGTAAGAGATGTGGGTTCAATCATTCCTCATTTTTGCAGAAAACTAAGCTGATCGGATCTCAGGAGGTACCAATCGAACTGGTTGGCGGGAGTACCTTCACTTGCCGTGGTGACATTGTAGCTTCAAAGCATACATCGAAGTCCAATGGCCGTAAAACGGCCGCTTCCGCTACAGGCAACCAAGATGGCAGGGCACCGACGAATGGCAAGCCCCATTTCGATGCCATGGCCTACCTCGAAGAACACATATCAAGGGCCTCATCCTCGTCAGCGTCCATGGCCGACACCGCCATGGAGAACATGGTCGAAAACCTTGTCGGCTCCTCCAAGATCCCCAATAGGTTCAACCCCCAGCCAACTCAAAACGCACCTTATCCACCACGTCCGAGACTGTCCACACACGGCTTCACCTACAGCCCGCCACCGGCGCCTCTGCCTGACTATGGCCCCATCGGCACTCCACCACGACCCAGCAGCAACAACAACAACACCGACTTCGGCCCCATCGGCACTCCTCCAAAAGTAAGCGGCAACGACACCAGCTACGGTATCATTGGAACGCCAACCGCGCAAGAGCTCGCTCGCCGACTCTCCGCCCGCTCATCTATGGAAACGTCTCCCCGCCCACGATTGCCGAGTATCTACAATTCGCCCTTCGCGCCGCAAACCGATGACGCCGGGCCTCCCTCCCATCCTTCGCAGCGAAACTCCCAACAGAGTCTCCCACAAGGTTCCCAGGCGAACGGTCACCACGTCATTGAATGCATCAGCAGCCTGCCAGACCCAAGCAGCATCGGCAACTACTCGCCAAACTGTATGCCAGCATACGTGACACATTCGCCAAGGAACCAGCCTAATATCTGGACCCATGAGCGTGGTGCCGCGGTGAGGACTCGCCTTTCGTGGGGTATGAATGGAGGAAATGGGAATATGTGGGTTGATGGGAGTCAGTTCGTGAGCTCGAATCTGCTGAGTGGGAGTACCTGGAATGGCAATGGTGGCAGCCAACAAGAGGCGATGATGCAGACGCCGCCGAATGGGCAGGGAGATGTTTAGGAAGTTGGGTGCTGATGGGGAATGACGGGATGGCTTAGGCGAATCTCAGCTGCGGAATCGGACGATTTCTATGGGTGCTTGGCGAAGGTAACGCATACGTGCAGGAAGATTAACCTTGTCAAGAGAGATATAACCTGCCAAGAGGGATACTTGTTGATTAAGATGTATCTTGTCAAGGATGGTATATCCTAGCAAAACTCATGCCTCGCAAAAGGAATGATTTTAAACCTCGTATACGCCCGTCCCACTATCTCGGTGCGCAAGAAAGCTTCTTGCAATTCTACAAGACTGATCATTGGAAGTCGCAAACAATTCTGTAAGACTACTTAGATCTCTGGCGTAGACATCACTCGCCACATTCCATAGTTTATAGCTCGATTCTGTATCTCGATCTAGGCTCTAGGCTCTAAAAGCTCGATCTCTCAGGGTGTTAAATATCCGTTCCAGTCATGTTCTCGTCATCGTGCGCCATCCCTCCGCGCGCTTTTAGGTGTTGAGACCCCGAACGCCACATCGCTATGCTCTCACTCGTGTGGTCGGGACTGGCCCTAGGCTTTTGAGGCCTGGTAGGTGTGTTTGGGGTAGGGGTATCTGGTTGCGGAAGATGTTAGCTGTTGATCATGATCAAGGAAAGATGGGAGAAGCTGAGGGGATGGATGTGTATCTCTTGATTTGCGGAAAGAGGCCGAACTGATGGGTAAGGGTTGAAAAACAGATGGGCTTGAGTCTGGTAAAGGGTTTTTCGCTTGTTGCTGGAGGATCGGGGCCAATACGTACGATGGTCCCAACTCCCGGATACTCAAGCTCGCAAGCCAGTGCCCCATATCCACACTCTCCTCGAGCGACTTGCCCTCCACGATCCCGGCTACGAAACCTCCTGCAAAGGCATCCCTAGTGCACACATCGGGTTAGCAACATTCTCCGTCTTTAAAACAACCCGCGCACTCACCCAGCACCATTGGTGTCGCAGATCTCCTGGGTTGCAATCTCCCTGACACTGAAAGTCCTCACCCCTTCCTCTCCTTGCACTGCCACCACCGTCTGATCCGTCCCCTGAGTCACCACCACCACCCTCTTCCGCTCTTTGTTCTCCTTCGGCAACTCCGCAAGGTGCCTCGCTATCGCCTTCACGTCCTCTTTCTCCTTGCACTGATCATGCACACCCGCCCAGCTACGCGCCTCCGTCTCATTCCCAATCACGTAATCCCAGTACGGCGCTGTCTCATCTACCTGCGCCTTGAAGAACTGCGGTATAAACGGTGCACTCAAACTCAATACGTAAATCTTGTTCTCCTTCGCCGCTTCCTTCGCCAGCGCCATCGCCGCCTCCGGACATACCGTCAAATGGTACCCGCCCACGTAATACACCTTCGCCTGTTGCACGAGCTTCCAGATCTCAGGACTCTGCAGGTGAGAGAGTTTGTAGTCGTTTGCGGCAGCCAGATGCGTGCACATTGACCGGTTTTGGCCCGTGATGATGACGCCGCAGCGGCCGGTGGGGGAGTTGGAAGGCGAGAGCTGATATTCGACGCGCAGGCCGGCTTGTTCGCAGGCGGAGCGCAGGTGGGAGGCGTACTGGTCGGAGCCGACGCAGCCGATGTAGAGGACCGAGGAGGGGGGGAGGATGTACTGCGGAGGGGAATGGAGGATTAGCGAACGAAAGGTAGCCGCTTCCGCAATGGCTTCTAGGGGCCACTGTGTTGCGGAAGGGTCGTAGTGTGATAAGACGGGGCCGATGGGGATTGGGCAAAGGTAAAGAGGGGAGGGGCTACCTGTGCTCCACGAGCGGTATTCTGCGCCGCACCGCCTGCGATGAGTTTTGCGTCGTGGTTTTGGAGCAGGTCCTCGTAGAGGCCCATGTGTTTTTCTTCGGCGAGAATGGCGTCGTTGGGCTTGAGGCCGTATTTGGCGAGGGTGGCTTCATCACTACGGGGAGTGGTTTTAGTATGCTTCGGATGACTTAAATTGCTCGCACGCGAGCTTGGGGCTGGACAATGGCGTACCCTTTGCCTTGGATGTCTGTGAGGAACGGATGTCAGCTTGGTTCTCGCTGCGCTGGGGTTGTGGTTGGGAGGTACCCAGCAGAGGATTTTCGAGACAGAGAAGGGCGTATTCGCCAGAGGAAGCCATGGTCGCTGTGTGGGTTCTGGGCTTGATTATGTCCACGGCTGTTGATGATTTGAATGTATTCAATTTTGAGGTCCCAATCTGACATGGCGCTTTCAGGCTTGGCGAGCTTGGCACGTGATTAGGGCTTGCACTGTTGGGCCCAAGTGAAGACTGCTCCGCTTTCCAGATTACGATGAAATGCTGTAGATGCAAAATCATTCGCTAAAGACATGGAAGTAAGGACGGTCTATACACGTCTGTGGACTCAAAGTGATATATAAAGTATGCTCAAACGGTTTTCAGCCTGGAAATCGGGGAACCTCTTATTTGATGTTCCTTAAATGCTGGATATGGTTTTGGGGTATCTCTTTCATTACCATCGCCATTGCCAAACGCCCAACAAGCGAGCTAACCCAGCGATTCAAATCTCTTGCGCCTTCAATTTGGCTGGGCCAAGGCCCTTCCGAATCTCATCCAATTGCTCCATTCCACTCTGGTAGCCGCCTTTTTTCACTCGCTTCTTGCCACTCATCGAATAGCTTCCTAGGAAGTCATCCATCATGCTGTCAAAGTCCGACCTTGATGCCAAAGGTGGCGCTTGGCTTGATGCTACGGAAGTACCTGTTATTCCAGTCGTGACCGACAGCCTGCCGTCATCATCCATATCGTCCTCAGCGTAGTCTTCCTCGATCTTGTCGAAGCGCGCATCCAGTAATGTCTGGCCTTCAGTACGAAATAAAGAGGAACTTGTCATCGAGTAGCCGGTGCTGGATGTCATTGCACCTTTCCTCTTTTTCCGCCGGTCGCCAGTCATGGATGTTCCTGTAATGATGGACGACTCCAAATCCGCATTCGAAACTTTTGGCTTAGATGCCTGCGCTTTCTTGGCTTCCTTGAACTTGCTAAACTCCTTCATCCAACCACCATCGCCGTGGTCAGGGCTATCCTCCATAGTGACATCTTCACTGTCTGGTACTGGCGGCATACTACTGGCTGATTTGTACTCTTTCGACGGCCTTTCCGTGCCGTCGGTTTCCCACCCATCGTCATCCATGGCGTTCTCGTCCACGAAGTCCAGCCTCTCAAAGTCCGCCAAGCTAACTTCTTTTCGATCTTTTGCTATTTCACCGAATATGTCCTCTTCATCGTCAACGTATGCATTGTCGTCAAGAGCTTCCAAAACTTCTCGTAACCTTGGATCCATGTCCGGTTGAAAGCCAGCTAGTGAATCTGGTATGTCCTGCTGATCCTGATATATGCTTTTCTTCAGGTCTCTGGATGGCAGAAGGTCATCATCCAGTAGTGGTCGTGACCCACCGCTGGGATCACTAGGAGTTGCAGCGTCCTCATCATTCAAAGAGGCCTGCATTAAGGCATCTTCCAATCTCATTTTGGCCTTCCCTTTTCCCTGCTTTCTTGTTGGTGCTTCGACAAAATAACTCTGCCCTTCGCCAGTACCGCCATTGAGATCTCGCATGTGTTGCATGTAGTCATATTCGGTATCGTCATAGTAGATGCCAAATTCGGCAGCTTCCCCCTCGTTGTCTCTTATCCGCAGCTCACCGCCGTTGTCGTCTTCATCTCGTAATAGATCTGCTTCCAAGTCGCGCCGCGACTTGATCTTGTGGGCTTGCGGCGGAGCAAGTTCCTGGAATACAATGGAATTAGAGGAGGCATCGTGGATCTTGGGATCGTTCTGGGGTCTGTGAAGCAGTGCAAATGTTGTGGACGTGGATCTATCACTGCTTTGCGTTAGACCACTTAATGCTGTGTCGGAGAGCGGCCAACGAACATCCAATGCTTGCGGCGCATACTGATTGACGAGTGTCGCACACTATTGACGGCGCGCACGATGGAAATAACTTGTCTTCTGGGTAACGGTCTATGTCAGAAAATTGAACAAAGATTAGCCGATACCGCGGAATGACGTCGTATGGGCGGGTTTAAGTGGGTGTACACCCGACATGTGAACCACATTATCAATCAAAGATCATGCATTGTATCCGCTATTGGTACTTCCGTTTTCATAAGCTCTAACAGGGGATCCTCCTCCAGCGGCCAACGCAGCAGCTCCAAAGATGGTATTGGCCAAGTCGAAGAATACGGTGGGCTTGGGGAACAGTCTTATGAATGATAGGTTTGGCAAAGGCAAAGGCTCCGACAGGAAGAAGGTTTCTAGCGGGATAAGACGGACGGATCAAGATGGTCAAACCGTGAGTAGGCTCTCCTATGCGTTTGGTCGTCATCTCTGACCGCCCAAACAGTACGTCACGAATGCTCCAAAGGAGGCAGCATGGGTCAAGATGCGCAGCGTCACGGAACAAGGAGCGCTCGACGAGTTTCTCAGTACGGCGGAGCTAGCGGGCACAGACTTCACGGCAGAGAAAATGAACAATGTCAAGATAATACACAAAGACCAAATCAATCCGTATCTACTCTCCGCGGCGGAAGAACGGTCAGCCCTCAGGAAGCAGAAGGCAAACAGAAATCGCTTAACAGTTCCAAGACGACCGCCTTGGGATGAGACGACTACACCTCAAGAGCTTGACACGAAAGAACGTGCCAGCTTGCTTGACTGGCGACGAGGCTTGGCTGAGTTGCAGGAGAACGATGATCTTCTGATGACACCTTTCGAAAGGAATCTGGAGGTTTGGAGACAGCTATGGAGAGTCATCGAAAGATCAGATCTCGTCTTGCAGATAGTCGATGCCAGGAACCCGTTACTGTTTCGCTCCGAGGATCTCGAAAACTACGTCAAGGAAGTGGACTCGAAGAAGAACAATCTCCTCCTAGTCAATAAGGCAGATATGATGACATTTGGTCAACGGGAAGCTTGGGCGGAATATTTCGAGAAATCTAGTATCAACTACAAGTTCTTCTCGGCTTCTTTGGCCAAGGCGCGTAACGAAGCTATGGATTGTGAAGAACCTACAGATGGGGAAGATGGAATCGCAACTGCCAATACCCGAGCAGTCGATGATGACGGACTTGCGCGGGAAGCGAAGAAAATAGAAATCCAAGATGCCGCAGAAGAGGAAGACGAGTGGGCGAGTGAAGAAGAGGTTGAGGAAGATTCTGACCGAAGAACCAGGATATTGACCGTTGATGAACTCGAAGCGCTCTTTCTTGAGAACGCACCCGATATAAGGACTGCCGATGGTGAACCACACCGGAAAACGCAGATCGGCCTGGTGGGATATCCCAATGTAGGAAAGTCTTCCACCATCAACGCTTTAATCGGCGCAAAGAAGGTCTCTGTTTCATCAACTCCAGGAAAGACAAAGCATTTTCAGACTATCCACCTCAGTCCTGATGTGGTGTTGTGTGACTGCCCTGGCCTAGTCTTCCCCAATTTCGCAACCACGAAGGCCGAGCTTGTTTGCAATGGCATTCTGCCTATAGATCAGCTCAGGGAATTCACAGGGCCAGCTGGCTTGGTTGCGCAGCGGATACCTCAGTCATTCTTCGAAGCAATTTACGGTATTAAAGTCCGTACACGTCCGCTCGAAGAAGGCGGCACTGGTCTACCCACAGCAGAAGAAATCCTGGTGGCTTATGCTATCGCCCGAGGCTTTGCAAAGACAGGTCAAGGCCAACCAGACGAGTCGAGGGCAGCTCGTTATATTCTGAAGGACTATGTCAGCGGCAAGCTCCTGTTCTGCCACCCTCCACCGAGCGAACCTCCAATCGACCTTCGTGGATTTAATCGTGAGCTTTACGACATGGAGCATCTTCCCCAGAAACGACGTGCAATACTCGCGGCGCAAACAGAAGGCTCAATCACAGCGTCGGAAGATCCATCATTGATGGATGATCCTGAACTGGTCCCAGCACCACCTTTGCAGGGCGAAAAGTCCAATCGACTGGATCGGAGGTTCTTCGGCCCAGGTCAAGGGAACGCTGGTCATCTGACCATGCCGTTCAATCACCAGTACAGCGAGCAGGGGAAGCAGTTGAGTGGACGAAAGGAGCGAGCGATCCTGGCCCTAGAGAAAGATGTCGATCCCGCTGATTTACGAATGAACAGCAAGAAGCATTTCAAGGGTCAGCGGCGGAAGAAGGCATTGGCTTCAAACGATGAGATATAGAGGTTCATCCGACATTTTGATCGGCAACTCAATTCTCTAGAGCGTGCTGTCTACGCATCTACGCACAATGAGAATGTCTCCGTGGATCCGTCCGTGGCATTTCTCTTACTCGGTCGACGTCATCCCCTGTGCCCGCAACTCTCTCGATAGGTCCCAAATAGGTCGCGCTAAGAAACTCTCAAGATTCAAAGCAATTGGGATAGCCTTGGGGTTATGCTTCGCCCGACGTGCTGTACTGCTAAACAATCATAAGCCTCTCCCACCAAAAAGCCATAGGGCCCGGGACGAGACAGCAAGGAGCCGAGCCATCGGGACAAAACGTGAACGGGAAGAATCGACTCTTCGAATCGAATCGGAATCCTGGTACCGTATGATATCAAGCGATCATTGAGTGTGCAAGTCTTTCAATTTCTGTACCTCTGACAAAGAGCTTGGAGAACGTATGCAGTGTCTGCAAAATAGGTATCTTGACGACGCTTAAAGCAAACCCTGCAAATCATAACCACTCGTGCGGCCCAAAACTACCTGCAAATCGAAGTAAATAGAATGCTGTTCCCAGCCTGAGATCTTCACTTCCCATATTTCCCACTGCATTTCATAGTCCCGTTCTCGGCGTCCCAACGAACGGTGATATCGCTTGTAGGGCGAAGGTAATTATAGCGGGCGCTGGCTTCAATTCCTTGTCCCACCACGCTCTATCAAACCCAATAAGTGCGGTCAGCGAAGCTCGCAATGACCAGCTCACTCGATGCGAGAGTAACAACAAGAGAAGGACCCATACCTCAAAATCATCCACACTGAACTTTTTCATTTTCCAGGCTTTTGAGCCTTCGGGAGTGACAGGCTTGAATAGCGCCCTGAAGACCTCCTCCGACTGCACAATGAAGTCCTGCGAGAAGGTCGCCCTGCCTTCCTTGCATGTTGGCTTCCAGGTCATCGATTTCCGGATCTGGCGCTCCATCAATGTGCGTAGGTTTTCCACTTTCTTAGCGAGCTCCTACGTTGACACATTACGAAGTCAGTGTCAGGCCGCATGTACGAGAACAAAGATTGGGGGGCAGCCTAGGCCGCATCAGATGCTCTGGCGCTGCAAAGTGCTCGTTGCAGGTCGCAAGCGGAAAAGCACCGTTGTTTTTTTTTCTCCAAGAATGTTAGAGTGTCAGGAACAAGGACCGACATCAAGAATTCGGAGCACCTCCTGAAAAGTATGATTGACATGGTTAAACGCCCTAGAGAAGGCGGTGAATGAACACATCGAGGGACGCTTGCCGAACATCAACGTGCAGGTGGTTCGTGCGGTCCATGGGACAATAGCAGACCGCACTGCTTGGGAACTGGATGCATACGATTTGCCAATGATGGACAGGTTTTTACACATTGAATCGGAAAGACATACATACCTGTGGGGTTAAGTCCTTTGCAGATGATCCGGTCGACTTGGCGTCTAATCGCTTCTGGAGGGAAAGAGCATGGAGAACCAGTTCCGCGTGAGAGAGGTTGGTCAGTTCAGTGGCGCTATAGGTGGTTGTTCCGCTTGTGCCTGAGGTTTTCCTGCCTTCGAGCTTCTTATTCGATGATCTTTTGCGGACTGGGGCGGAGACATCAGAATCTGAGTCTCCAGACACAGACTCGACTTTGCGCTTTCGGGACGGATTGGGTGAGATTGTGGTCAGGGCCATGCTGGGCGAGAATGTCTTTGCTGTCGACTCTGTTCAATTGCAGAAGTCTGTCCCGGTAGCATACAGGGATTTGGTTCTTTCTGAAGCTAAAGTGGCGACGCGTTTGTCGTGAACGCGTTGTGGTTCTACCGTCAAACGAGCGCCTCGGCAAACCCTGAGCCGAGGTCCGACCGGGGTAGAAACTGTGGGGTCAATGTCAGAGGTGGTGACCAGCGTACTTTATCCTTGTGGGCTCACTTCGGTTTCAGTTCCCACGTCCTCGCTTCTTCGGGCCATTCGGTCTGTATAGTATTTGGCCATAATGTCAAAGAATGATTATATGCAAAGCCTCCTTGCGGATGGCAAAACACCTCAAACAGCAGCCGACAAGATTCCCATCATTGCCCGCGGAGCCGTTAGCGATCGAGCAAAGGAGACTCTAAACAGGGCAAGTATATTTGACTCTATCTCTATGGGCATACCTAGCTAATAGCATGCTGCCGTAGGTCGAACGGTTCGTCGAAGAAGAATGCATCCCGGCAGACCCGGTCTTCCACGCTCAGATAGGTGAAGGCGAGAAGAGATGGAATTCGTGGCCACCAATCATAGACCATTTGAAGGACAGAGCAAAGAAGCTCCGACTATGGAACCTGTTCTTGCCCAGCAATCATTTCAAAGAGGGGGCAGGCTTCACAAATCTTGAATATGGCCTAATGGCGGAGTCCTTGGGCAAGTCGAGGACAGCGTCAGAGGTGAGAGACCCAGAAATTGAGGGCAGAGGCCATGCTGAGAAATTCTCCCAGGCTACAAATTGTGCGGCGCCAGACACTGGTAATATGGAGGTCCTTGCCCGGTACGGTACTGAGGCGCAGAAGAAGGAATGGCTTGAACCATTGATGGACGGTAGGATAAGATCCGCGTTCTTGATGACCGAGCCAGGTATTGCCTCGAGCGATGCGTCGAACATTGCGATGACGATGCTGAAGGATGGTGACCACTACGTTCTCAATGGGTCGGTACGGGAAAACCTTGTCCTGCAACTGCTCGCATTCGCTCATGCTAGCCACAGAAATGGTGGAGTAGCGGCGCCGGCGACCCTCGATGTAAGATATACATCACGATGGGCAAGACGAGTCCCAGCCATAAGGACATCTACAAGCAACAATCCGTGATTCTCGTCCCTGCCGGCACCCCGGGTGTGACCGTCGAACGAGTTCTTCACGTATATGGCTACGATGACGCACCGCACGGCCATGCGCAGATCAAGTTCGAAAATGTGCGCATACCAGCCTCGAACATCGTCCTCGGCGAAGGCCGCGGTTTCGAGATCATCCAAGGGCGCCTCGGCCCCGGACGGATCCATCATGCTATGCGGTCTATCGGCGCGGCGGAGAAGGCCCTGGACTGGATGCTTGCCCGGATCAACGATCCGGAGAAGAAGCCTTTCGGCAAACAGTTGCACGAGCATGGGGTTATCCTCGAATGGGTTGCGAAGTCCCGCTTGGAGATCGATTCGGCACGGTTGATTGTTCTAAATGCAGCAATGAAAATCGATGAATCGAACGCCAAAGGTGCTCTGAAGGAGATTGCTGAAGCCAAGGTCCTTGTGCCGCAGATGGCGCTGACAGTCATTGATCGAGCGGTGCAGAGTTTTGGTGCTGCTGGAGTGTGTCAGGATACGCCGCTTGCGAATATGTGGGCGCAGGTTAGGACGTTGAGGATAGCGGACGGACCAGATGAGGTGCATTTGCAGCAGATGGGGAAGAATGAGAATAAGAGAGGGAAGGAGGTCATGCAGAAGTTGAACTGGCAGAACGATAGAGCGGAGGAGTTAAGGAAGGAGTGGCAAGTGAAGCCCAAGTCGCATCTGTAAATATATTGTAGCGTGGAGACACCGATGTTGACTTATCGCTTCAATTGAAATTATTGCAAAAGGCTTGAGGCAATGTCAAATTTATGATAAGGAGTACTAGAGGTAGGGACCACTCCCATTTCGGCTACTTTCAGTCATGCATTGAGTTCAGGAAGCAATCATTTACTAGTGTTGAATTGAATGAGCAGGATCTACTCCGTGACGCAGTGCAGAAATATGTGAAGGAAGATGAAGGCAAGGATCGGTATACTTGTTGGCTGAAAGACCCGATGATTTCGATAACACAAACCCCGTACAAGCACAGCGAGAATCTCAGGGGGCTTTAGCGCGTCGTACCTAAGGTATCTCTTGTTGCCCAGACGACGCCCAGTAGCCCTAAATATTTAGCTCGCCATATTTGAAGGAACCCATTCACGACATCATCTACCATACTCAAATCTCCATACCCATAAAGCGCACGCTTAGTATTGAAGGCATTTCATCCCCCATCGAAGAACCATCCTACAATCGCGCAAACATGGCCACCTCCCCCTCTCGCTCCATCCTCTCTACCACCACAGCCAACACCTCCCCTCCCAAACCCTCCTTGCAAGATCCCTCGCTCGTCCAACCCTCTTCCACATCCTACCCCACTGCCTCCGAGAACCAGCACTCAACCCAAGTCAAGAGCATGGACTACCACCGCCAAGTCCTGAAGGGGAAACTGGATGATGATTCGTGCGTTTACCCTTCATTCAGACCTTGGTAAGAGCGGAGTCGGTCACTAATCTGGGCTCCAGTAATGGAGCAAAATATGTCTCACCCAGCGATACGATCATGAGTCCATGCACGCAGAAACTAAGCGCGCTCAAGGGACGGCAGTTCGGGAAGTAAGTCTGCCTGGCTTGGACCAGTTGGAAAGGGATCAGGGAAAGGAGGCTAACGCGGTACAGGGTGAAGCCGAAGTCATTGTTTGCGCAGACGGCGGGGAAGAGTGCGGGGGGCGGAGGAATCGATGAGGTCGTCGGCAGGAAGGACAAGGGGGTTGGGGAGTAGAGACGGGTGGAATGACACCGTGGAGGGTTGGTGATGGGGTTTTGAGCATAGCATGCGAGCGTATTTGCATGCATTACAATTGGTCAGTGACCTCGATGGTCTGGATGCGAAGAGATGCCGGCGTCTGAGGGATTGATGGGTCATGAAAGGCGAAAGTATGTCGTGTCCCCCTGAGAATGCCCTTTGCGATCTCCTCTAAGGATTTCGACACCCACTCGATTTGACATGCAGCACAATTGTTTTGTTGGAAGTTACGCTGGCATATCTTCATTTCAACATATTCCCGAATCATATGCTACCCTTTGACATGCCTTTCAAACGCTCTTCATAATGCTTTCTTGTTGATGATAGAGCTTGGGAATATCGCCCATGAACCAAGAGACAAGATCAATTGGGCGAGGGGCCCTCTTCTTGCTTTCTCTAGGGGTGAACAGCCCGATCGTCTGTACTACTATCAAGCAGCCCAAACATGTGTCTCTGGGAGCTGTTGGTAGCATGTGCACAATCGAAGCTAACTCCATACATCAGGCCATCATGGTAACTTTGGTACCGTTCGCGTTGCTGCAAGTCACTCCTATACTTTCCGTCCATGGCTGCGAATCTCGACTCTCGATATTTGAGAACTCCTGCATCAGTCGGACTGCTGTGTATGAGGCTTCGGTGAGGGCAAATTGCTCTACAAGCAAAGGTAAGCCATGTCTTCGACGCATAACAGTAGGGAGAACGGTATGAAACTTACGTCCGATACAGTTGCGTGGACCTCCACCGAAGGGTAAGAACTTCTGTACTAACGCATCAGTCTCATGGATATATTTCGAATAGGATACTTACCCAAGATGCCTTTTCACCCTGCCAGCGATCTGGCCGAAATTCCTCTGCATCGGAACCCCAGAGGTCTTTGCGCTTGTGAAGTACAACGGAGTGGAATATTACCAAGGTGCCTTCTGAGACAAAAACAGGAGATTTCCCATCGTCTCCACCGCCTACTGGAAGTACGACATCACTCTTTGCAACTCGAGATGACCCCTGCACTATTGGATATAATCGAAGTGCTACGCAGTACGCATATCAGCGACATGATCATTTGAATCGATCAGAGAGATCTGACTTTCGTTCAAGCAGGAATTGAGGTACTGGAGCCCCTTGAGCTCATCCAAAGTTGGATTCCTGCCGTTGATGGTGTCAATCTCTCTATGTAGTCTTTTCCACAGTTGAGGATTTCGGGCGAGGACGAAGAACAGATTCGATAGTAAAGCCGCTGTAGTATCACGACCCGCGAAAAATATACCCAACAGCTGATCCCGCAAAGTGAGTCTATCGTCTGTCAGTTTCACTAACTCGTCCGAGAAGATGTATCTGTTGGTGCCTTGGGTTGCATCCTTCTTGGCCTGTTCCTGCAAGCGGCGCCGCTGGATGGCTTTTTCCACATGTGCATCCATATATGCATGCATCTTTGCCACCGATCGGTAAAATGATTGTTGAGGTACCCAATTTGCAAAGATCCCAAGACGAAATCGTCGTTCCGCTCCCAGTTGAGCATCTCGACAAGCTTTGGCTAAATCTCCGCCGAAGGCTTCCGGTTGTGGCAAAGAAAGGATCGATTCGCCAAACATGAAGTCGGTCGTCACGTCAGCGGTATAACGAAGGAAAAGCTCAGCCAGGTCTACCGTCGATCCGTCTCGTGGTATGGCATTGAGCAGATCCTTCACGTGGACCTCCAGTGTCGCTAAGTCCCCAACCTGACTCCGACTGAAACTTGGCTTGAGAAAAGCTCGCGAGTGTTCCCACTCAACACCATCGGCAACCAGGATACTGTTTGCAATGATGGGCCCGAAGGCTCTTCGTCGAGGAGTGCCTATCACAAAGTCTTTGAAATTGGTCGAGAGGACGGTCTTGATATTGTCCGGCTCGATTGTACTGATGATCGAGTTTGTGGCGAGCCTAGAGGAGTGGGTATTCCCATACGCCTCATAATGCGATTGCTTTTCGCTCATGAAGGTCTTCCGCTTGGCAGCGCGGATGGCGTCGTAAATAACATCAATTCCAAAGATAGGGTCCCACACGGGGTACCTCGAGGGCGATTTGCAGCCATTCTGCAACTTCGTCTTGACCCGTCTCCTGTGATTGGAAATGCGTTGACTGAGAAAATAAACAGCTCCCAACGCAAACGTCCACAGGACGAGAGAAGGAAGCTTATTAATCGCTTCTCGTGTTTGCATTGCCATTGCGGGCCTCAAAGACAGAGATCTCAGATCGGTCCACGGCTTGTTCACGATCGGATCAGTTGCGAGAGGTGTACTCTTCTGGATCAGGCACCTCTATACTTGAAACCGCCAAGACCGTCAGGTGTAACCGAGGGATTGGAGTAAGGTAAGCACTTAGCCGACCCCGTACCCTACATGTACTTTACGGGGTAAGGTCCTGCATGTTAGGTACGCCACGCTTCTTCTTGCGCCCATTAAATTGCAAGCACGGGCACAAGCACTAGAAGTACAGGCAAGTGGACTGACAAGCACGACAGACTTCTGGCGTATGATCATCGCTCGATGAACCCGGAGAGCGCTGATGAAGACTCAGTTCTGATCCCAAGCGAACATCCACTCCACTTGTGATGGGGGCCACAATGGGTACAAATCCACATAAGGGACCTTCCATTATTCCGTTCTGACGCTCGTTATAACTCCCATGTTGCCTTGATGCAACGAACTCTTATGTGACTATTGATCCAATGTCATGCGTGCGACTAGTCCATATTTCGTTATCTTCATCACCATCAGGCTCTCCGGTTTGGCACTTCTATGGCACTTTAGATGCCAACGTCCTGGACGCGAGGATCTGAAAGATGCGCAATCACGGCAGAATTCATCCTCCTCGGTGGAACACTTCACGCCCAGCACGACTTTCACACTGCTAGCACTCATGATCTTGGTTGCATGCCGCTCAGATCTCCCCGTCAGCTTCGTACTCCGTATCGCTGCCACGCTAAATGGGTCCAGATGGGAAAAGGAGCCTCTTGGCCACGCTTGTGCCGCAGCTATGTTCAAGCCTTCAGCGGCATCATTCGGCTCCCATGCGGCATCATCTTCAGCGAGTCCTCTACGACGATCCTCATTGCTCAATACATGCGAGAATCGGATGCTGCACAACAATGTTGCCGAAGGCTGTCCCAGCCTACCATTCCCGCCTCTGGCTGGATTGTCTTAAACTGTGCCAACACACCCCAGGGACATTGCCAACGGTTATTTTCCTACTGTGATCGCAATAAACTTTCCACCGATTTGCTACGTGCATCTCTTGTGCGAAGTGTCTGCCGACAAATGACAGCTTGGAAATAGCATCCCCTTGTCTTATATTTACTTAAGCTCGACGGTAGTAATGCCGTCCCAAGTCATTGTTCCGCGTTCTCTACGAATTGCTGAAGTGCTTACCGTAGCCCTTGGCTTCGGACTCAGCACCATCGCTATCTACGCTCGTATGTACCAAAAGTTGCGGATTGCCAGGAAATTTTCCTTGGAAGACTGTAAGCCAATTAAAGATAACAAATCTGCCATGGCTTTGAGCTAAAGCAAAGCAGACTTTTCAATCGCTGCCTACGTACGTGGGACGTTAAGGAGCTTCACTTTTAGCCCTTGTGATAGCCATGAAGGACTGACCCGTTGTGATAAAGTTGGGCTTCTCAGCTTACCTTGGGCTTGCTATCGTAATTGGAAAGAATACTGGAGATGTTCAACACAAGGCTTATGTGGGCTTGTCCGTTATCTTGCCGTCTTGACTGTTTCGCAATACTGACTGATGTAATTACAAGCTTTCAACGGTCGAGACCATTGTGTGTGACCCGACAATCGTCTTCATCAAAACGTCTATCCTGCTGTAGTATGTGAGCATCTTCGTGGCGCATCGGGGGAATCGATTCAACTACGGGTGTCACGTCCTCATCTGGGTCATCGTCATGTTTTATGTCATAATAGTTTTCCTGTACATTTTCCAAGTAAGCAATCCGTATAACGTGTATCTGAGCCTTATGCCACCGCTGACCTGTTGATAGTGGTGAGTTGTGTCGCCGGAGAGCTCAAATTCTCCTAGTAGGGACATCGGGTCGAGTCTCGAGACACAATTTCGGGAGCGAAGACTCTAAACACAAATTTTGAGGCTCTTTCCTCGTCCCGAAAGAGCGTTGCTGATTCAAAATTCACATAGCACACCTCGTCAAAAGCTATGGATTCCCAATACATCGGGGCATTGCCACAGCGAACATTCTCGCGGCGTCATTTCTGGCTCCATAAATGTTGTGTCAGACTTCCTGATACTCATCTTGCCGATTCCTGTTCTGTTGCGCTTGCAGATGCCTTCGACCGAGAAGGCTCGGTTTCTCTTTGTGTTTGGCATTGGCCTCTTCGCATGCATTGCAAGCGTCGTACGTCTAGTTTATAGCATTCAGTTGGACTTGGGAGCGGACAGCGCTGAGTACCAGCTGAAAATCGATAAGGAGGGACTTTAGGCGTGAGCTGAAAGATGGGATCCAGTTTTCATACTGATGCTGACTGTTTCCAGGTTCGCAGAGATAGCGATTGTAATCATTGTCGGCTGCATGCCGCACGTCCACAAACTCTTCAGGCACTTGTTTTCAAAGGTCTCCATTACATCCAGCTTCAGCCTACTCTCAAGCAGCAGTGGCCGATCTTCTTGGCGCAGGCTACTCGGTAAGTCCTCGAGGTCCGAAGCTAGTAGCTCGCGCAAGCTCTCTGGGAGTAAAGGCTCAGGGTCTGTTGCTCCACACATTGGAACCTTGAACATGACGCGTACCTCCTTTCCGTCGGCCGAGAAAGGGCTCCCAAGACCTCCATCACCTATATACGATGAGGAAGCCATAACGAGGGAATCGTTACCTCAAGCTTGGGCTGATGAGCGATATCTGTCGGATAAGCTTGATGTTGGGCAAGAGGAGATGCCTGGCACACAATCAACGCTTGTACTCGACGCGGAAGCACAGGCTCCCAGTCCAACCTATGCATGGCAGCGACAGCATTGCAAGCCCGAGGACCGGAGGAACGAGACAAGACGAGCCCTATATGACCTACACCCTAGATGATAGATTCATACCTAGACATCCAACAATAAACCTCTGGCATTCATCCCACCTTGACAATGAGAACCGAATTGACGAAACAGACTGTGAACGTCGCCCTGTACGCTTGTATGTGGGATGCATGTCGTTATGTATAGCATCTCATATGCCCCCTAGACTGATTGAAACCATGCCAAGGTATGCTCCTAACGAAATGCCCGAGGTGAGTCAACTTCTAGGGTGCTGTTCTCCCACTGCGTGCTGCATGATGCTATGCCGACTTGTAGAACGACACCTCTGGAGTTCATTGACTTCACTCAAATTCAGTCACCGGTGACGATCCACACGATGATAGATTCATCGTTGATGATCACAAGGTAAAGGACTTTCGTTCGCAGAAAAGTACTTGATATAGCCTCGGAACCCAGACCCCTGGCGCACTAAGACTCAGATGGTAGAAAAAACCGATGTTCTGCTAAAAACGGGCACTAATCCTAGCAAGAGGTTTTGGTTGGGGTCTGAGTCAGACCCTATGACTCTGACGAAGTCCGTACTACCTTAGGCCCAGATCCGTTATACTCAATACCGTTAGATTCAAGATCTGAAATGCTCGGTGACGCGATCGAGTACATGTACTTAAAGTATGGAAGCATGAGCAGCCTTTGTGTGGAAGTGACCCCACGCAGTCAATGAGTCCTTTCACTCCCCGCAGCATCGACTGTCATTCTTCCCTACTTCACATATGTAAAGAGATGCTAAACGCAAGGTTATGACTTGCGACATCGGTACGGTCCCACAGTAATTCTTATGCAATATTGAGATGTTCGCAGACTGCGCTGGTCCGATATGGAGGCGGGATGACTTCTCAGCATGCTTTCAAAGAGAGTATGTCTTGTTGCACGGTTGGATTTTGACGAATCACATACTGATGCTTGCAAAGCTTCTTGCGAACGTTCTTCCCACTTGTAGCTGCTGGCGCATCTCTACTTTATGTCCTCGTGCAAGTGAGCTTTCTGAAATACTTGTCTCTCAAAGCCTATGCATATGCGTTAGTCGAAGAAGTTGATCGTCCTCTCGCCGACGGTAGCAAGTATACAGGTCGCTCAGACCTGCATATTCGAAGTTACAACAACGGCGGCCTTTACGAAGAAGATCTCCCCATGACACGAAAAGTCATAAGCCAATCCAATGAGTCCGTTCTGGAGGTGAATCATCCGAAGGGGGAGGTGATAGTATCTGTCTTAGAAATCATAGCTCTGACAGGAGAAATTGGTGTCCAACTGGCGGCTCTTGTAACTCAGGTGGAGGCTCATCATCGGACTCTCCCTGAAGTTGCGGAATTGATAGCTTGGGGCTATATCCTCGCTTTAGCCGTAGCCAGACATCTTATTGCACGAGTCGAGATATGGCAATGTCCAAACCTATGGAACCAGACTGCAATGCTCTACGGAGTTCAATGGATGTGCGCAGTCCTGATCTTTCGATCAACCATACTACACCCAAGAATTGGAGCCATTCAGGGCCTAGCGATTGCCGATTTTGCTCTTGTATCGGTACTCCTGTTCATTACCCTGACTTCGAGGAAAGGCAACAGGCCTGTTGCTTTAGAATATGTGGACGATCTTCAGCCCTCTAGGGAGCCTCTCGCAAGTCTGCTCTCGATTGCCACGTTCAGCTGGGTTGATGCCATCGTCTGGCACGGCTACAAGAAAACCTTTGAGATTGAGGCAGTGTGGAACCTGTCCCCGAGAGATAAAGCGGCGACGGTGCTCGCCGATTTTCGACAAGTGAAGAAGACTACGAAACTCGCTTTGCACTTGCTGAGGTACTTCAAACGTGATCTCCTGATACAGGGGGCTTGGGCTATTGGAAATGGTTTTTTGACCTTCGTCCCAACTCTTCTCCTTAAGGCTATATTAGAGTATGTCGAGAACCCCCAAGATACCCCTGTGAACGCTGCATGGTTTTACGTCGTGCTTCTGGCTTGTTCAGCTGTTGCCGAAGGTGTCACAAATGGGCAGGGGCTTTGGCGCGGACGAAAAATATGCATCCGACTACATGCCATCATTGTCGGCGAGGTCTATGCAAAAGCATTGAAGCGCAAGGCAGCGGCCGCATTAGACACGGTTTTAGGTGAAGAGAAGAAAACGGAAGATAAAACATCCGACTACAAGGCATCTCTGAAAGCCAAGATACGGTCTCTGGGGCGGAAGAAGAAAGCCAAGAACCAGAAGCCCGATGAGCCTTCACCTGTGAAGAATGATAGCGAGTCCCAAGTCAACACCGGAACGATAATCAATCTGATGGCTGTTGATTCGTTCAAGCTTAGTGATATAAGCGCTTACTTGCATTTTCTCTGGGCAGCCTCTCCGGTGCAACTGGTAATCTGCGTCCTGCTACTGTACCGTATACTAGGATACACCTCTTTTGTGAGTATTTTGATCATGATTTTAGCGATGCCGCTCAACTACTACATCGCTCAGCAATTCTCACGTACGCAAAAGAAAGTAATGGCGGCCACAGATGCGCGGATACACACCACTAATGAGGTCCTTCAGAACATAAGAATCATCAAATACTTTGCTTGGGAGCAGCGTTTTTCTGCCATCGTTGATGAAAAGCGCGCGGTGGAGCTGCGAGCCATTCGCAACAAGTACATTCTATGGACATGCGCTGCAGCCTTCTGGTTCGGGATGCCCCTGGTGATTGCCTTTTTCTCGTTCATGCTCTACACTCTGGTTGAAAAGAAACCTCTCATACCATCTGTAGCTTTCACCGCTCTATCACTATTCGGGATTCTTAGAATACCGCTAGATCAACTGGCCGACATGATCGCTCACGTTCAAGAAGCGAAAGTGTCCGTGGATCGTATCGAAGAATTCCTTAACGAAGACGAAACGGAGAAATATGAGCAACTCTCGCTGTATGGGAAAGACGAGGATGGGCAGACATTGATCGCTTTTGATAAAGCCACCTTCAGCTGGGGCAGCAAGAGCGGCTTCACTCAGGATAGCTCCACCGCATTTCGCTTAATCGGTATGGACACCAAATTTCATGTTGGAGGCCTGAACATCATCGCTGGTCAAACAGGATCCGGGAAGACGTCGCTGCTAATGGCCTTGCTGGGCGAGATGACACTAGTCGAAGGCAAGGTCTTGATGCCAGGCGGACAGAGTCGGGAAGACCTTGAAGTCGACCCTGAGACAGGTTTGACGGAGAGTGTCGCATACTGCGCTCAACAAGCATGGCTCGTCAATGACAACATCAAGCAAAACATTTTGTTCTCAGCTCCGTATGATGCTCATAGATATAAAAGTGTTATAGCTGCATGTGCTCTTGAACGCGATCTCGAGATCCTTGACGAGGGCGATGCTACCCTTGTAGGAGAAAAAGGCATAGCGCTTTCCGGTGGACAGAAGCAAAGAATCTCCCTTGCACGAGCACTCTATTGCAATTCAAGGCATGTCTTATTAGACGATTGTCTGAGTGCAGTGGACTCTCACACGGCGAAGCACATTTTCGAGCAATGCATCTTGGGGCCTCTCATGTTCGGTCGGACATGCATACTGGTAACACATAACGTCACACTGTGTGTGCCTTTCTCTCAGCATGTTGTTGTCTTAGTAAACGGGAAAATAGCTATTCAGGGTCCGCCCGACGATGTTATGTCTTCAGGCTTGCTAGGCGAAGAAGCCCCCAAATCGAAACCAACTTCGAAGCATGGCACGCGAGATCATTCAAGAGCCCAATCTGTGAACGACATTTCTGATGGAATTAATGATTCCGCCAATGGCCAGTCTCGGAAGCCTAATTATCACGCACCAGAGCCTTCTGAAGGAAAGTCGCCGACCATAAGTGGCCATGACGAAAAGGCAAATACGAGAACGGAAGGGAAGACGACTGGAAGAGTCAAACTCACTGTCCTGAAAACGTACCTTGCCGCGATGGGGCCCTGGTACTTCTGGGCATTAGCGTTCGCGTTATTCGTGGGACAACAAATATCCTCCATCGCCACTACTGTTTGGATACGCCAATGGGCAAATTCGTATTCCATTGACAGCGTGACACATACACGCTTTGATCGACATACACCAGCTGCGCATCGTAGCGTTAGCACTGGACGCTCCGTCCAAACCCATTGTTTGACAAGTGGCACCTGTGCGTGGCGGTTAATGCAATTCCCAGGTTTCAGCCAGAATTACACCGTGACATCGTCAAGAGCGGCCTCTGAAGTCAACGTCGCATACTACCTTGGCGTCTACGCCCTTCTCGGACTTCTCTACATCGCAGTCTCGATGGCCAGAGAAGGTCTTCTCTTTTATGGCTCCCTCACCGCGTCCAAGAAGATCCATACTCAATTGCTCCTCTCAGTGACTCGAGCTCAATTCAAATTCTTTGATTCCACGCCCCTTGGCCAGCTGATGAACAGGTTTTCCAAGGACCTTGAAGCCATTGACCAAGAAGTTGCGCCTATCGCCGTCGGGGTCTTGGGTTGTTTGGCAACGGTTGTCTGTATCGTTGTGCTCATCTCCGTTATCACACCCAGATTCCTCATCGCCGCCCTCTTCATATCCATAACCTATTTTGCCATCGGCAAGTTCTATCTCAGCTCTTCTACCGACCTCAAGCGCTTGGAATCAGTACAGCGAAGTCCACTCTACCAGCAATTTGGCGAGACCCTGAGCGGTGTCACTACGATTCGAGCATACGGCGATGAGAAACGCTTTATTCGAGATAATCAGTGCCGTGTGGATACGCATCATAGGCCGTTCATCTACCTCTGGGCTGCTAACAGGTGGCTCGCTCTGCGCGTGGATGTTACCGGAGCCATGGTATCATTCTTTGCCGGTGTCTTTATCATACTCAGTGTCGGTAAGATTGATGCTGGTGCTGCTGGTCTATCGCTCACGTATGCCGTCACCTTCACGGAGAACGTGCTTTGGCTTGTGCGGCTGTACTCTGCTAATGAGCAGAACATGAACTCTGTGGAGCGAGTCAAGGAATACCTCGACGTCGAACAAGAGGCAAAGGCCATTGTACAAGATTCGCGGCCAGACGGCAACTGGCCAAGTCATGGTAATATTGAGTTCATCGATTTTTCCACGCGTTACCGAGCCGACTTGCAGCCTGTCCTCAAAAAAGTTACCTTCAGTGTTCGCGCCACCGAGCGGGTTGGTGTCGTAGGCCGAACCGGTGCTGGGAAAAGCTCGCTAGCGTTGGCTCTATTTCGAGGGCTGGAGGCTGATGAGGGCAAGATCATTATTGACGGAGTTGATATCGGATTAATAGGCCTACAAGATTTGAGACAAGCTATCACCATAGTGCCTCAGGATCCGACGTTGTTCACTGGCACCATCCGGAGTAACCTCGATCCCTTCAACGTCTTCACTGACGAGGAAATCTTCACAACGCTTCGTCAAGTGCAACTGATTGGGCCCTCAACATCAGCTGCATGTTCACCTAAAGGCACTCCAGGAGCTGCGAATACGTCGATGGGGTCAGAAACTCCGGCATCGTCACAAACCATACAAGCCAGCGAGGATAGCGAGTTGGGCCTCTCTCGAAAGCTCACTAATACCCGTGACAACGTAAATCCCTTCACGAATCTGTCTTCTCCTGTTGCTGAGTCAGGCTCAAACCTGTCTCAAGGCCAGCGTCAGTTACTGTGCCTCGCTCGTGCGCTTCTCAAGGCACCACGTGTTCTACTTATGGACGAAGCTACTGCGTCTATTGACTACGCTACGGATTCCAAGATTCAAGAGACTTTGAGGGCGGTTGAGGATAGTACTATCATCACTATAGCTCATCGTCTGCAGACCATTATTGATTATGATAAGGTCCTGGTTCTTGACAAGGGCGAGGTCATTGAATTCGACTCTCCTTGGGGGCTGTTGTCGAAGGAGAAGAGCATATTCCGCGGCATGTGTGAGATGAGTGGTGATTTCGAGAGTCTGCTCGAGGGGGCCAAGGCAGCTGAGGACAAGAAGAATTTGATAGACGTCTGACACCGGCATACATTACATTCTTGTACAGCCTCGCCGCTTGAGGATTTCTTTGGGTGTCATTATACACAAAACGCATAGCGAGGTGTTAGAGCGATACTGGTCTGGTCTGCGTAGGAATTACAAACGGCACAAACGATAGCTAGTCACCAACCAATACTATTATTCTTAGAATTAGATTCTTACCTTCACTCTACATGGCAATCTGGACGCTCTCAAGATGTTGTCATGAAGGGGCATCCCAGATCCTGACAATGCAATTCAGGCGTACTTTGAACAATGCGGGAATTCGGGCCGCTGCTGCCGTTAGCGCTTTCATGATGCTTGCCCGTGCTTGGCATTGCGTTCCCATCCCCGACCCCAACCTTTGTCAAAATCACTCCTGATCGATTTTATCAACTTTCGCATTTCTTGTTATTTGGTTATCAAATTTAAGATGTAGATAGAGTAAGCTCTGCGCTTCTAGTCGATGTAGTTTTGTACAATTCAAGAGTGTTCTAGTTGATTTATTAGAATGTGTAGATTTCGTGTTCCGGATCGCAATTGTAGAACAAGAGACAAAAGTTGGGGTCGGGGATGGGAACGCAATGCCAAGCACGGGCAAGCATCATGAAAGCGCTAACGGCTCAGAGACATGGTGTCGGCTCATCGCTGTCGTAAAGCGGGTCGGTATTGCTTGTTTACACCAGACACATCTTCCCAGGCATGATAATACCTGAATGATCCATATTTATGCCTCTTTCTCTGTTCGAAAGACCTCAAGGATCACAGACGTGGTTACAGACACGTTGCAATTCGGGCTAGCACATTCTCAGTGTGGAAAATGTATCGAAGATGCTCAAGACCTGCAAAGGCGCCTTTAGATGGGCTTTGCGCTTGATTCTACTCGTTGACATTGGAACAGGAGCTGCATCCAGTGATTCCAAACATGGAACGAACTCTCCGCGGTCGTTGCCGAATACCTGCCCTGCTAGAAGCGTGAACTGCCTTGCGGGAAGCCTGCCACAGCAGTGTCTTAACAACTCATGGCCGACGCTCGTTCCCGCCACAGAATCATCGACGGAGAACACGATTGGGGGTGCACAGACGGTTTCAAATGTAGTTCAGATTACGGTTACTGCAACCTTGGTTCCAGATGATGCCACCACGCCAACAACGCCGCGTTCCACGTCTCTCCCACAAGCACCCGCACATTCGCCGATCGTTACATCTACGCACTCGCTAGAGGTATCCACCTCCGAGCAAGTACAACAATCGGGTCCGACGCAGGCCACGGATCCTGAAAGTGAGGGTGAGTCGCCACTGGACAACGCCGACTTTCTATCATTTGAGGAATGGAAGAGGCGGAACTTGGCCAAGGCCGGGCAGTCTGCGGATCGAATCGGCAATGTAAGAGCAGGTATTGGAGAAGGCCAGACGAGACGTGGGCCTGGCATCATCAACAACGCTCTTGACTCTCTTGGTGAAGACACGGAAATTGAGATAGACTTTGGCGGTTTCGTTGATCTGCCTTTGCACACTCACGCAGGAGCCACCCAACAGGCAGACTACTGGGATGACGGCCCCAAAAGAGGCCACAGCATAACTGGAGGCACGCGCCCAGGAGACCCTATTAGGCCCCATACAAGAGGTAAAGATGCCGGCAAAACCTGCAAGGAACGCTCGAACTACGCATCATTCGACTGTGCTGCTACAGTACTCAAGACTAACTCAGAATGCAAGGGTGCCACATCAGTACTGGTTGAGAATAAAGAGAGCTACCTACTCAACGAATGCTCAGCGAGGAATAAATTCCTCATCGTGGAATTATGCAACGACATCCTGGTCGATACAGTCGTGTTGGCAAATTACGAATTCTTCAGCTCCATGTTTCGGACGTTCAGAGTCAGTGTTTCGGACAGATATCCAGTCAAGCTGGATAAATGGAGGGAACTCGGGACCTTTGAAGCCAGGAACAGCCGACAAGTGCAAGCTTTCCTTATTGAAAGTCCTTTGATTTGGGCACGATATCTGCGCATCGAATTCTTGACGCATTTTGGCAACGAGTTCTACTGCCCTGTCAGCTTGCTTAGGGTTCACGGAACAACAATGATGGAAGAATTTAATCATGATCTGAAAGGTTCAAGGGCTGAGGACGATTCCGATGGCGATACCGAAGGCCCGGAGAAAGACGACGGAAAAGCGACGGATGTGGTCACTGCGGAGAACTTGAACCCGGAATGGTCAAGTAGTTCCGCGAAGACTCCTGATGTCGAGAGCGCTATCTCAACCCAATCTTCAGTACCCTCACCAACGCCTCATTCTGAGCCTCAGGAGAGCTTAGCCTGCCTTTCGAAAAAGCGTACAGCTACTGCGTATTCATCATTAGATTTGCTACTGCGTACGCAAATGGAGATGATGTTCTCATCCGATAGCAGCTGCCGTTCGGTCTGCAAAGCCGGAGAAATACCTGAAATCCGGAAGGCCGCAACATCACATTCAATGACGGCCACTTCACCAGCTATCGTAGACCAACAGAGTCAGCATACCATTGCAGCCTCAACTATTACGCAAATCAACTCTACAGCCATTGAATCTGGACAAAACCTGACCTCACAATCTTCCTCATCCGAGGCACCCAATTCTACGATGATCAGAACCGAACAGAAGAGCTCTACTGAGTTATCCCCGTCTACTCTTCAGACTCCATCGTCACCTGTGAAAGCGACCCCATCGCCGGTCCAGCCATCACCCTCGAATCCTACGACGCAAGAATCGTTCTTTAAATCCGTCCACAAGCGCTTGCAGCTCCTTGAGTCGAACTCTACTTTGTCGCTTCAGTACATCGAGGAGCAGTCTCGCATTCTCCGCGATGCTTTTGCAAAGGTAGAAAAACGCCAGTTGGCCAAGACATCTACTTTCCTGGATACATTGAATATGACGATTCTAGATGAGATGCGCGATTTTCGTCATCAGTATGATCATTTATGGCAATCGACCGTGCTGGAGTTGAGCTCGCAAAGAGCGCAGAGCCAGCAAGAAATCATAGCTTTAGGTAGCCGCTTAACAATCTTGGCAGATGAGGTGGTATTTCAGAAGCGAATCGCTGTCCTTCAATTCCTGTTAATCTTGGTATGCCTGGGTCTAGTGCTATTCTCCCGTTCGTCGTCTTCGGTTTCAGCCTATCTGGAGCTACCGCCAGTGATCCAGCATGCGTTCAATAAGTCTTCCTCTGGCCCGTCTAGATACGCGGCACATTTTGACACGCCGCCTGCAAGTCCATCATCGACGAGACCGCCCTCCAGATATGGTTATTGGAGCCGTAATTCTCCAAGTCACGGCCGAGGTCCATCTGATGTCTCAGGCATCTCGAATGACGAGGGACGGACGAGCCCTGATGTTGAATATTCACCACCGACACCAAGATCTCAGCATTCTGAAGATATGAATCGTCCTGATGCTTCCCAGGGTGGATTTGGCCAAGAATCACCAGACGAGAAACCCGATGATAGACGAATCAGAAGTAGTCACGCTAATCCACGTGGAAAACGGGATGAGGAAAGGAGGGGAAGAGATCAGGCAAATCGTCTCAGGCCTGACTAGCTAGACATATGGACGTTGAGTGGAGTATTCAAAAGACACAGGTTTATGGCTCTCTAGATGGAGGAATCGGCTAGTGTCAGATACCATCGTGACAATGCTTAGACGAAGGGCTATCCCTCGCTAGCCGAGAGAAGCACTTCTTTCGCGGCGTACCTCCCAAGTATCATGATATGAGGGTTCCAACCATAAACAACGCCTCCTCGAGCACCAAATTGGCAAGAACGAGAACGTCCAGTAGGCGATGGATAACCTCGGTGAGTCAATTTCACGTCACCATGTGAGTGAATTATATCGTTAGCTATGGACCAGGTATATATCGGGGGAAAACGCTTGTGCGATTTCTGACATTGCGAATGTTGGCGAATGCGCCTTAGATCATTATTCAACAAAACCGGACCAGGGCAATTACAACGCTTGTTGCCAATCTGCCTACTTCTTTGTACAGTCTTTTGCGCGTATAACCCTGCCAGGAAATCTTATTCCATCCTACACCACAGTGACGGTCGGCGGGCATCACAGGTGGATAACCGAGCAGATCAAGCGAAACATAACCCCTAGTTATGTCCCAGATCCTCATCAGTACACAGCCACTCTACCGGTCACTCCCGAGGGCCTTGTCATGAACCTCATCCTGAACAACATGATAGACATCGGCAACGATCCGGCGGTAACACATCGACGCTGTCGATTAGAATGGCCTAGGCGTAACGAGGCAATCTTTCAGGCCCTCGACCAACATACCGACCATTTACTGCCAGCACCTTTGGAGGAGTTCGTCACTCGATTCATCAAAGACGAATTTTCTAAGTGCGGCGGCGAACTTGAGCAGCGCAAAGAAGACCATGCATGTATGAACGAGCTTGTGGCAATTCCACGAAGAAACAACAGACCGCAGGATTAGGGGCACTCCTTCACGCTCTTTACTACCGCGGTCGTCAGCAGTCCGCAATCTGGGAAATCTACTGTGCTCTCGTGGACAAAAAGCTCCTTGACTTTGATGGGCTCTTGGTCCCCATGGATCTCACTACCAGTACACCTGCTGTCATTCGGGTCGCTTGGCTGTTGTCATGCTTTGACCTACCTAACAAGGAGCGGGGTGCCAGTGGACTCAACCCGCCGTATGAGCTGTGGTGCTCAGGTTTGTAGAACCGACGCTGTGGCTGGCGGCCATGATTGTACGAGGCTGCAACGATATCGAGGTACTTTTCGACACAATCCGAGCATCACATTTCTTGGGTCTGCTCGATCATGAAGCCTACCAAGAGTACCTAGATCAATGCAACGTAAAGAGCTTTGAAGTCAATCCCAAGGAGCGTGAGGGTTCCTTTGGCAAGAGACGCCCGTTCGGATTTTGACTGCCTCACGGACTGCAAGGTGCGAATAAAGAGGACGCCCTGGACAAATCTTACCCGGAACATGTGATGCGCTTCAATCGCATTGGAGAGGCCTTCAAGTATTACTTCGAATTCAGTGACGATGAGATCCTCTTGGAGCGTGATCAGGAGCGCTACTACGAGAAGTTTCCTGAGCGGCTGCCGGGTTATATCCCACTAGTATAATTTTAATTAGCCACATTCGTCCCTGCCGCCTTTCGGTCACCTCCCTAGGTCCTTCCATTCAGCTACCTTGTCACGATATACATGCATGAGTCCCTCTCAGGGCAGTAGAGGGGGTCTGGTAGCATTCAATCTACTGATGATGGGTTTGAGAAATCCGAATGACGGGAGCATTGCTGGTGACGCAGCATTGGTGGCTAAAATGAGCGATTCGAGGGAGAACCGAGTTGCAATCCTGATAGAGAATGTGATTCGATCGATAGACGGGGGCTCAAAAATCTTGTAGCAGAATCACGGTCACAAGTCTCAACTTCAATATTGCTCTCACCAGGTGAATCACTGAATGAGCCTTGGGGGTTTATCAATAATTCTTGTAGCAAGTATATAAACGGAGCAGCTCAAGCTTTCTCACCATCCTAGATATCCCTTTGTCTTTCAAAAAATCTTCCAGGTACGAAATCTTTCATCGGGTACCGCAGGTCTTCAATAATGCGAACCCCTCCCCATCAGAAAGCCAAAAGTTGCGAGTGTGGCACGTTCGTTGCCTGTAGCCAAAGCCCCTTGAACCTTTCTTCAAGACGAACTTGAAAGCGATTTGTCGTCTAATGAAAGTAGAAATGAGCTTGAGAGGAATAATGCCTCCATTGTCTCGATAAGCCTCGAGACTCCAGCGAGGGGATTATCCCGTGCGACGGCAAGAAGTGGTGCACTCGTTCCTTCGTACTCGTGGACAAAGGAGATGACAGAAAGACGGAAAGACGGAAAGACGATGGACTGAACAGCCAGCCAAAGCCTATAGCTAAAGAAGCAAACAGTTAAAGCATCATGAAGCCATCGAGTAGCGAGGCGCATGTACAAAGTTGGATTAGTAGACTTCCGGAAATTGTATTACGAGGGGTTATAGAAAAATGCGGTCTATGCCCATTAGCTCTTAATCCGATGTCATAGAACCACCGTCACCGTCCCTGAAGCAACATGTCTATATCCCCATGTGCATCCTGTATTATGCTCCGTGCAACCTACAGTGACCCACCCACAATTTTGACTATCCACATAGCCGCCCTGACCCTCCATCCCGCTCTCCTCTGTGGACTCTTTAGTTCTTCCTCCCCAACCTCTCGACTCTGCTCCGCCAACGCTTCCTCCTCTATCTTCCATTTACGTCTCAGCCCCTCATCGCTCGTGACGACGAGCGCTCCAACTTCCAAATCCAAGCCATAGCTCCTATTAGTATAATTTGAGCTCCCTATCACCATCGCACTTGGTCCCGCCTCCCCAGACATCGCCTCCACAGACGGCACTCTTGGCGGCGCCGTCGCCCCAGGCTTGAAGTGTGAAGATTGATGCATACGCGGCGCCTGCAGAAGGGTGATCCACAACCCTTTCGCGTGATAAGTCCAGCCGTCTTTCTCGCCCACGGTCCCACGCCGCCATTCTCGGAGACGAATGTTCCCTTTCGCTTTTCGGACGGCTTGAAGAAACCGCAGCGAGAGGTGCGAGTAGGCTGCGGGAAGCAGTCCTGAGATCCCGGGAGATTTATAGAAGCCGTTTGCGAAGGGCGAGGCGGTCAGGACGGTGCCGGGGGCGCGGGCGGCGAGCAGGGAGGCGGTAATCGAGGGGTGTGGATTGAAGTAGCCGGCCGTGAAAGTGTAGGAGCGGAGGGTAGTGGTGCGGAGTAGCGTACGGATGGCGGGGAGTTCAGTGTTGAGCGTGGGCGGGTGGCAGAAAATGGGGTAGAGGCTCGTATCTGTGGTAGGGTGTTTTGGGGTGGGGGCGGCTGTGATTAAAGGTGCCAGGAGAGAAGTAGTGGCACGAATATAAGCGGAGGGTGAGGTGATGGGCGAGTTTGCAGAATTGGTGATCGGCCAGCAGAGGGTGTATGCAGAGGGGTTGGGGTCGGGCTGAAGGAGGAAGCTGACACTGCAGATGGTGTGATGGATACGTGCGAAGTAGTCAGTCACCCGTTTTGAGGAGAAGACATGATACCGGTCCTGCCGCCTTGTGAAGTAGTCGCTTGAAAGGTTGGCGCCCGAGAGGATGATTTCATCATCGATGCCGTAGAGTTTGATATGCTGTAACCCCCAGCCCTCATTGATGCGCTTTGGGACGAACCTCTTTCGCAGACCTGTCAAGTTGGGTGTATGATACATGCGGATCTCGACTTGATCTGGAAACTCTGTTGCTAATGAAGCAAGTAGGGAGGCGCAGGAGGCATCTGGAGACTCTCGAGTACCACGCAGAGCGTCTGTTAGGATGGAAACTCTAAGATCAGGGCCATTGCTTAGTAGGGCTTCTCGTATGGTCGAGATGAGCTCCGTCTCTGCTCTGCCAATGTATAGCGTTGCAAGAAATATTCTCTTCTTCGCTGTGGATATGTTCTTCTTCAGTGTTTCGTAGAATTCTACAGGACCGGGGAGCACTTCGATCTGATCAGCCCGGATGTCGATACGTGGAGCTATTTGGTCCAGCTCTGACACCAAATTGGCCAGAGCGGGGGTATGCTGGTATGACTGCGGCGATGCTGCAGGCGCGGTCGAGGACCAGGTTCTGCGAGGGGGATGCCATGGTAGCTGTGGTTTTCTTTGCGGGATTGTACGTAGACGGTGGCTTGCGATGCGGGGAACGAGCATCGAATATTCCTGTCAGAGCTGAGCTCGTGGAGACAGAAGACCGAAGCTTTGGGACTTGGTCATGGTGGACTTCTGTGCACGGTCATTTGGCAGTGTGTTCCGGACGTTCGTATGACTCTCTTTTCTGAAGAGCACGGCAACATATAGGGTTCGAAAGATCAACCCTATAGTGGAATGCAGCAAAGACTCCCAACGAACGTGGGCTCAATCGTTTACACCATCTTCTACATAGAAGATCCGCATTTGCCGCTCGAACAGCATGTCTACCATACTGCGTACATGGCGGAATCTCCGCAAGATCGGCATCAAAGAGTACGCCCATCAGATGCAATACATTGGCGACACCAAAGCCGGCACCTACATTGCTTCAGACCGCTACGGAAACAAGTACTACGAGAACCAAGAGGAGGAGCTGCCATGTACGTCGCTTCTGGCGCCATTGGATCAGGCATTGGCTCACGCCGTCCATGAGCTTGGGATACGGTTGGGTGGCTGCTGACTAAAGCACAGTGCGGACAAGATGGGTAGACTACAAAGAGAAGGAATATGATCCGTACGGTCGCCTTCCCGACAGCCTGTGCTCATTTCGTGATCAAGTCCCGCGTTGACGGAGTTTCGTTGCTGTAGGGGACAAATTGAACCTGGGTGGCACGCCTGGATGTCGTATCTCGTGGACAAACCGCCCTCGGAAGACGCCATTCTGAGAACGCAGCAGAGGGCCTGGGAGCTGCCAGACCATAGGCCGAACCTTACAGCTAGTAGGGCGGCATACAAGACGTATTCAACGTAAGCTGCTAGATCTGTGAAGTATGATAAATGGAGGGGCATGTCGTTAGCTCGGGCTGTCTTGTTGCTATATTAGACGAGATCGCTGACTGGTGTCTTCATGTAGGACGAAACCAAGTGTAGATCCTTGGTTGCCTCGAGCAGCACCCAGAGATGGGTGATAGGCAGGAGGCTTAACGGTTAGGGAGGTTTATATGTACATATCATGAAGAAGCACAGGCGCAAGGGCCAAGGCTGGGTACTCTCACAGGTCATGATCCAATCCCGACCTATAGATCAAATGGACAACACGAATCCTAAGTGGAGATCCGACATAAAAACCGTACATGGCGAATCGAAGTTTATACATAGCATCGTCCGACTCAAGCTCAGACATTCCCCAAGAAGTTAATGTTTCGGCAAGAGACCAGCTCGACCGGACTGTAACCACGACGTCCAGCGTTCCGCATCCACTCAAGAAGCACAGCTCACCCTCCATCCAACTCTAACCCTGCGACCTCACTTCCAGGGGGACACAGCCTGCGCACCCCACGTCCTCAACGTATTGGTCGGCGCCTCCCCAGTGATCTTTGGATCGTCCGTGATCCTATGGCACAGCGCCGCATCCCCACCTTCCCAGTCACTGTAGCAGTACCAAGCCTCGTACCACAGAATCCCCAAGAAAGCTGGGAACTGCTTTACAGTCTTGAACATCAACTCCGTGAGCGCTACCTCCTGCGGGATCTGTTCGAAGGTGTATCGCGTGGAATACTCCACCCCCATAGATTGCAACTTGTACTGCCCGACGAACGGACCATCGTTGTGTTTTGCCCAGGCGTCGGAATAGCCTTGCATCTGGGTCAGTGATTTGACTAGATGGGTGAGGGTATCGTTCTGGCTGGAGACGGAATCGATGTCTGCTGGGGTCATGGGGTCGGGGTACGCTGAGAAACCCATTATCGTAAGCATGGTTGTCGCGTTCTGCGCCAGGATGTCAGCTGGAATGGGGTTCGGGCCGGAGCAGGTAGCCTGATTAGAGTCAAGTAGCTCAGACTGGCTATGCTGATCGGGACCGTGGACAAAGCCTTCTTTCCATTGTACGAATTGGCCGTGGGAGTGCAGTCCGTACCGGGTGGTGTCAGTCGGAAAGCCAGCTGCGCTGATGGCTTCGTTACAAGCGTTAATCTCCGCTTTGACGTATCCGGAATATTGAGGGTATGAGTTCATCTTGCCCGTCGGTATGAGGCCACAAAGCTCCTGATTTAGTTTTTCGGCACTCGCTTTTCCGTCATTGAACCCTCTGGTGTGGTTCGTGGACTCTTCTATCATGAGAAAGCCATCTGTAGCTTCGTTCTCCATCAAGATGATATCCGGCACAATCCCCACATCTAAGAATGGCTGAAGCTGACGCTTTGCCTCGGTCTTGATGTTGTCAATCATTTGCGCATAATTAAAGGATTCTAGCTCTTTAGGGATGGGGAAGCCTTGGTTGATCGTGAGCTGGAACCGCTTCAGGCCTGCGGCCCTGGCACGCTGAGCCATCTTGACCTGAAGATCGATGCATCCCCAGTCTAATTCGAAGAGGAGTTCCTCGCCCAAAGTCGAGCCGTTGTTGACGAAGTGACTCGAGTCGAAGGAGATCCGCCACTGCCGCTGCTTGCCCCAGTCAATGGAGACTCGCCGCTGCCACTGCCTGGTACCGGCGATCCTCCGGCAGCGATCGAGGTTCGGGGAGAAGGCAGTGAAGTGCTCAAAGCAGTCCTATTCGTTCCCAGGCTGCCAGTGCCAGAGACCGAGGTGGCCGGACCTGTTCCTACCGATATAGAGGAACATTTCTTCCTTCTGCGAGATACCATGAGAGGGGCTGCGCCTGAACTCGTTTTACCGTAGCCTTTGTCAATATGGTGATGATGGCCAGCTGTTCAAGAATCTTAGCTATTATACAGTCATGGTATGGCATAATACAGTGAATCAAACGTATAGCAAAGAGATAAGTACGAGTCCATGGGTTCACGCATTCATTGACGATTCAATGGGTTTCGGTTCGGCACGATCGTTCATCGACCATTTGGGAAAAGCAAAACGCAACCAGGCTCAGAATCCACTTACCATGGCCAAGCGCGACCGACGCTTCGAACTGAATGAAAGACAACGCGATGAGCGCAAAAGAGGGTAAAACTGAGGAGAGAGTCATGTTGGATGCGCAATAGAGAAGGATAGAGACAACGCAACAACAGTGTGCCTAATGTGCTGTGCCAGACGAACGAGGCGATTCTCAAGTAGATATCCATTTTCTCGGACGCTTAATCAGATGCTTTGAGGGACCGAAAGGTTGTTGTGCCGTGTTGTCCTGGGTCTTCCCTTTCCCTTAGCTGGAACGTGATAGCCGCTTCCTTGAGTGGCGGGGTTCGGTCAAGAAATTAGTCGATCCTGGACAAGCACCTTAATGGTTCCCGACAAGACTAGAAGATTCAATGATTTAAGCGTGGTGAAAAGGTTGGCGGACGGCTTACAACCCCTTATTCAGCGGAAGCATACCCGTCACAGACAAGGTGTGGAGACATAGAGTTAGCATTTAGCAAAGAGGTTTGTTCGCACCCTAAGTCGCCATTAAGACGACCAGGTAAAGTAGATAGAGCTCATGTGACTTTTGCAAAGGCTGTGCCTAGGTGCATGCTCCATACGTGATGACGCAGCAAAGATGCAACAAAAATGGGTATACTGATCTTTACTCCAACATATCCTTCGGCATTAGTCTAGGTTATCTTCAAGCTTCATCTGATCACTGGCGTAACCCTCCTGTAGCAGATCTCTGCTGCCTAGGCTGGCGCAGCGTCGGCCAGTGGTCGAGAATACCTGGCTTGTCCGGGCGCTGGGGGAATCTCCTTGATTACGATGTTGTTTTGCTTCAGGTCGCCCTGATAATCCTGCATCGCCGGCTTAGCCTCCTGCGAATGTGAACCTGGCCGGAGAGTGAAATTTCGGAACGGGTGCTGGGCGGGTTGCGCCTGTACGTCGCTACTTGCCACCGGTGTTGGCCCTCGAACGCCAATCATTGGCGGATCCTCACGTTGATGCAAACCGTTTACGGAAGGACGAGGGCTGGCGTCCCCTTGATATCTCAGCGATACGATGAGGCTGCTACGCTTTGCTTCGTTGTCTTGATCTTGATCTTCATCATCAGCGACACTGACCGCATCGTCGCTCATTTCCAGGTCTTCTTCGTCTGCATTATCGATCATGTGATCGTCGGCGTCGTCGTCGCCACCTTCCCACTCTTCCACACTGGTTGGAGCAGCACTATCTTCATCAGTTCCATCGTAAGATTTGAGATCCCTCTTGTGATTTCGGACACGCGCACTGCGGCCCGCACTTCGTTGTCCACGACCATAGGGGACGGTTTGCCCATCTTCATCACCAACATGTTCGGTATTCTCAGCTGCTTTTTGCAAGCCATCCTCATGTTGTCCACTTAGTATTGTCTCCCCATACGCACCACCAACCCTTGATCGTACTTGTCGGCCACTGGCGGTAAAAGTCGGCCCCGCTGACTCTGCTGGAGTCGATATACCCGACTGCCGGTTGGAACGTCTCGTCGACACGGTATCAGACGCTGCTCCTTCGTCGTCTGAGAAGGTGTACTTGATTCTCTTGCCGCGTGTACGTCCCTCGTAAAGGGAGAACCCCAGTTCTGTCGGACGGGTAAATTGAGCTTTGCGAGCGTTGCGATAATCTCGGCGCTTTCGTTTCTGAGTTCATGTTATTCGAGGTGGTCGAGGCTGTGGTCTCGTTGTACAGGAGGGGACTCACATCTTCTGATGCTTCAAACCTTGGGATGGCTGCCAGGATGCGATCCCGGAGCCGTCTCGATGCCTGCGTACTCTCTTCGCCTAGCTTTTTCGCAACCTCGTTGAGCTCGTCAATTGTGCCGGCAACGCTTCGCCATGTGTTATGCTTCAACGCGGGGTTACTTTCGCGATATAGCCGAAAATGCGTATCATCTTGGCCCTCTACGAGCCAAAACCTGCGTTTATCACCGTCACGCCCCCAGGGCTGTACAGAAAGAGGCTGATTGAGGTCGTCCTCATGTCGTTGCTGCTTGTAGGACTCCCTAATAATCGCTTGAATAGCTTCGGAAGAAGACAGCGACCAGATGACCAGTGCTTTGAGGAGGGTGAGCTAAGAAGTGGTCAGCAAGAGCAGCGCTCATATAGCAGGCATTGATGCGTACACGCTCCGCAGGACCCATGTTGTTGAAGTTTCCACCTCCGTGAAGCGGGTTCCTACCTTGCCATGCAAACGGCCATTGACCCACATGGGCGTGTATAGCTTCTTCGAGCGCACGTCCATGGTGCCCTCTCCTAAATTAGATTTAGCGCCAGCTCATTATCCATCCTTTGCAAGATGTAGTAAAACGAATCTTGGGTATCGGCCCCACTGTCCTGAAAGAACCTACTCCACATCTTTTTTGCGATTCAATACCAGACCGATCAGTGCACAAAGTAGCCTTTCCACTTGTTCGCCAGGCAATGCTTCGACCACCCCTAGCTCTATGTCTTGCGGTCCATAATGGGGTAAGGACTTAGAGAAAGCGTCGCTAAAGCGTGACCGGAACATAACCATGAACTGAACAGCGCTTGCGTTAGCAACGCGCCATCTCTGAGCATCTCGCGCCTAGTCGAACAAATCATCGAGTCCGGATATCGAACTTACAGCAATGTCAGGATTGTCTGCGAGGACATACTCATGGGGCGGGGATGGCGGCCGCTTTCTCTTCGCTGGCGGTGACGCCTGCCTGACTTTCCCTGCAGCATTCTTGAAATAGTGCTCGAGACTCCCAGGACGGATGGGTGCATTAGCCAATTCTTCGTCTGTCGACAAAGGCGACGAAAGATCGGAGAGGTCAGAAGAAGACATAGCAAGCTGGTGGGGGAGGGATTGATGACGGCTACGCAAAGGTTCTTCGGAGAGATATCTAAAGCACAAACTACAGGTCTCAAGCGCAGCCAAGCGCGACGACGGCTACGGCGTATATGATCTAGCTTGAATTGGATTTCTTCAACATGCTTAAGTGTGGACCGTATTCTGGCACAAGACAGTGCTTTAACCCTATTACAAAGACTGATGTGTTACGAGAGCCACCCGGAATCCTAGCAGCCGCTTGTGCCGTTGATGACTGGGTGGTGGTTCCCCGTGTATTCTCGCATAGTGGCCACACTCCTTGCCAGCCTCTTTAGCCCACGATCTTGTTCCAACTAATCAAATGTAACACATTGTTTAGTGTTCCAGCAAAGAGACTGACGGTGGCCATCGGTTACTCTAAGGGTTCCACGGCTCTGGTGCGGTACATGGGAGTTTGTGCCGAGAGACTCGGTGTGCGACTTGTGACTTTGTGTGACCGGATTTTGCGACAGGGAACCGAGTCACCCTACCTTACAGTGCTCCCAATCCGAGTAATTGATGGCTAAGGTAACAATAGTTTCGTCCACTCCAAGCGCTGGCCTTTGCAGTATTCCGAATTCAGCCCTCCTGCGTTGCGGGATCTTGAAGGGCCATGGTCCAGGCTCAATTAAGATTTCCCCTTTACAATCTGGAGCCTACCACCGAGATACCTTGCAAATTGCAAGACTCACAGACAAGCAGCGACGCACTGTGGTATTTCAACACAAAATGAATAGATTATACACAATGTAAAGCTCAATGTACGACGCGATCTCTGCACCAAGCGGCAACTGCGAGATTAGAAGCAATGCTGTCAAGAACCAATCAATTTAAAACCCAAGAAACCACTTCACGATCACGAAGACGGCGGTGAGTAATGTGGTTCTAGGAGATGGTTCAGTGATCTGATCATTTACCTACCTCAGATGGATGGCTATGAAAAATAACGAGCGCGACAACTACAAACGGTCAGAGGCCACAAGCGATCATGCTACCACTCGTATCGTAGTTATCATACTCATCGATCAAGGGAGCAACAAATGCGTGTGCAGGATCTAAAGAGGAGGGAAGGGGTGGTGTTGAGATTCAGGTGGCTTGGAAATAGCGCCGGTTAAACTTCGGGGGTCACCTCAAGCGAACCCACAGGCTTTAGAACTCCGTACAATGCTTCTGACCCTCATCGACTGCAATAGATACAACAGGTAGTGGTTACCATGGGTAGAGTAATTCGCAATCAGAGGAAGGGTCGCGGATCCATCTTCAGTAAGTCTATTATCGACTGTGTGGGATTGCAGCTAATATACTTAACAGCGGCCCATACCCGCCTCAACAAAGCACCAGCTAGGTTTCGAACACTTGATTTCGCAGAACGACATGGCTACATTCGCGGCGTTGTAAAGGACATCATTCATGACCCCGGCCGAGGTGCACCGCTGGCGAAAATCTCCTTCCGCGATCCTTATCGCTTCAAACTACACACCGAGACCTTCATAGCCAACGAGGGCATGTACACTGGACAATTCATATACGCTGGCAAGAACGCTGCACTTACGGTCGGGAATGTTCTACCTCTAGGATCCGTACCCGAAGGTACAGTCGTTACAAATGTGGAGGAGCAGCAAGGCGACCGTGGTGCGCTTGGAAGAACATCGGGCAACTACGTGACGGTCATCGGCCACAATCCGGACGAGGGCAAAACTCGAGTCAAGCTGCCCAGTGGTGCAAAAAAGGTGATCAAGAGCGGAGCCAGAGGTATGATTGGTATCGTCGCGGGCGGGGGACGTACGGATAAGCCGCTGTTGAGTATGTCATACCCCAATGACAGGCCGGTACGAAAAGGATAACAGAGCTGATGTCTTTCTCCAGAGGCTTCGCGGGCGAAACACAAATTCGCCGTCAAGCGCAACTCGTGGCCAAAGACTCGTGGTGTTGCCATGAACCCTGTCGACCATGTAAGTTTCTGTGAAGATATCATAGCCCTACAGGAAATTGACATCTCTGTCCTAGCCCCACGGTGGTGGTAATCACCAGCATATCGGTAAAGCATCGACGATCTCACGGTACGCGGCACAAGGTCAAAAGGCGGGTCTCATTGCAGCTCGGAGAACTGGATTGCTGCGTGGTACACAAAAGGTCAAGGACTAGAGGCGCGATGTGTTCTTCAAAGGGAAATGGCGAATTTGCCTCTCTAGTCGAGCATACTCATCAATTGCTAGCATCTGAATAGCGATGCAAAAATATGCGCCAGCCTTATGATCTCAATGTTGCAGAGGCTGAAGCTATCGAGAAGCTGTTATGTCCTCGCGATATTCACGTCCAGGGTCAGCATCCGAGTGACTCACCAGATTCGGATTTATATTCGTGCGGAACAGCCAAAATGAGAGCATGCTCTGAGACCCTAGAAGGAGAATCAAGACCAATCCTCAGCATGCTCGTATTGCGCTCGAGAGGTTGCCATGAGCTTCACAATAAACCGGTATGTGACTAAAGTAGAAGATAAAGTAGGTGCTGTCACTGTGCTCGAATGTCGACGGCGTAGATTCTAGCTTCTGAACGTTATGCCAGGAGTCAAGTCGCTTGACGAATCAACCCACAGCTCGCCGGGACACAACCTAACACCCTCACGACGACGCTTGAGTAAGGTAAAGCATGCTCTGACACGAACCATCCCCTTCCCGACTCAGAACCTTCGCCGTGGGCCCACGAACACCAATAATTGCGCAGAGAATTCCTCATCCACTTTTGGGTTTCCAGACTCGTAAATCATGACGCGACATTGTGGTGCGAAGGAAATACCGATGTCCTGTTAGATAGCAGTGCTTCATTCATGAACTTCTCCTTCATGCTTGCGAGCCTGTCTGTTAAGTCAGTATTTGGGCTTGTAGCGGTAAAGTTCATTGAAAAGAACGTTCAACGGTTTTAACGGTTCTAAATTTAAGCAATCGCTTGTGCCGCATAGATAAGATTGACGCTGCACTGATACCGTGATAAGGTACGGCAAGAACTCTGGCAATCGCGCGCCAAGTGATGCTCTCCGGAATTGAATAACAACAAATATCTACCAACTTGGAAGTTTTCTTACATCGCTTCACTTTCGTTTTTACACACTCTCTTCTAGCCTCCTTCTGTGATTTCTACAACACCGTTTGCCCGCCTTCGGAGACTTCGGCCGTCTGTGAAAGCATAAGAGGACTGGGGTTTCGCAGGAAGCGGCAACATGAATGTTAATAAGAAACTTGGCCGCTTCAAGCAATGGGCGGGCGAGCGGATGGGAGGCGAGGCAAAGACCAGCGTTTCCGATGAGTTCAAATCCCTGGAGGTGGAAATGGATCTTCGGAACCAAGGTCAGCATGCCTTCGATCATCAGACTGGACCAGCATTGACATTGCTCAGGCATGGACCGTCTCCACAGATCCATGACTGCGTATATCAAGACCCTATCGAAGCGAAGTGAGGGAGACGACAGAGAAAAGATTCTGCCTGTATCCTACCTGGGTTCGACTATGCTGCATCATGGCGAGGACTTTGAGAATGACTCGGAATTTGGGCAATGCCTTATAAGTAGGTGTTCGGATTGGATCGGATTTGAAAATCAGAAGCGCTGTTATTGATTACACTGCAGGCATGGGGAGGACGAATGAACGAATTGGTCGGATACAGGAGACTTACGTTGCAAATGCGACCTCGAGCTGGATGGAGTCACTCGAGCGATCTCTAGCTCAGATGAAAGAATATCAGGTAGATTCCGCTTCACACCCGGAGCTCAACAGCGGTTGAAAACTGTGTAGGCCGCACGAAAGAAGTTGGAAAGCCGTCGCCTTGCTTACGATACATCGTTGGCCAAAATGCAGAAGGTAAAGAAGGAGGACTTCAGGGTAGAGGAAGAGCTGCGCTCTCAAAAAGCCAAATACGAAGAGACTAGCGAAGATGTATACCGCCGTATGCAAGATGTGAGTAAAACATTGACGTCTCGTAGCGTACCGTACTGATCCCCTAAAAGATCAAGGAAGCCGAGGCGGACAGCATCACTGACTTAGGGGCTTTCGTTGATGCCGAGCTCAGCTACTACGACCGCTGCCGTGATGTACTCCTTCAATTGAAGAATGACTGGCCCGCTGGGTAAGCGCCCACTTCTGTGTGCACAGATGATATTGGAACCTGACAATTTGCTCAGGCAAAACGAGGCCAATGACCGGGACAATCGCAGAAACCGGACAAACACGGCACACGCCTACGCAGACAGGTACAGTGCAGTCGAAGAGGAACCTCCAGTCGCTGAAGTGCGCCCCTCGATCCGTTCGACCCGTACAACATCTACAGCCATTCTTTCGGGGTCACCTCGCCGAGAAGCCGAGCTACCTGACCTTGATCATCAGCGGCCTGGCGTCAACAGATCTACTACATTCCAAGGCCCCACGCAGCTTCGAGACATGTCACCTATAGGAGGAGGTAGAATTTCTCGAGTCCCTAGTGAGAACCTCAACATGCGCGTCCAACGTTCCCAGCTACGGCCTTCGAACCGTGCCCCCTCAGGACCGGATGTTTTCGGTGACTCCTTTGATGAGTCCAATCACAAGAATGAAGATAGCCCGGAAAGACCCTGGGAAATTGGGTCTCAACGCTCAGCCTCTCCTGCTACGTCGCTTGGTAGCGCACCGTCCAGAACAGCCAGCTACTCCGCGTTGAGCTCTTCATTCCCGAATAGCAAGAAGCAGGCACCCCCCCCACCGCCATCACGAGCGAAGAAACCGCCGCCTCCGCCACCCCCGCCCATGAAAAGAAGTGCCTTGAGTACTAACAATGTCTCCTATGCTTGAAGCTGGACTTGACGAGAGGACGTGGACTGGTTCTCGCGGGCAGCTGGTCCACAGGGCAAGAGCGCTACGGCGCGCAGGTTGATCACCCGCAAGTTTGGCGACCATAGGTTATGCGGGCCGGCGCTAGTATCAGAGAGCATGCAGGACTTGAAAGGAATCTTGAGAACTTGAATGGAGGTCTTGTCTTTGGTGGGACTGCTCTCGATAGTAGCGCAGCTATACGCTGCCCGTTTGCGCAGTGCTTCTAAACCTGCTCAACAAGCCGTGGTATCGGGTCATGCTCCACAACATGGTTGAGCCAGCAGGCTGTAGCTTTCATGTAGCTACTTTGGAAGGTTCTTTGTTTGACCCCTATATCACACGAAGTTTTTGGCCTTTTGGTCCTAGATGGTCCTGCGCAAAAGCTTCCATCGCGACCGTACTTTATCCCCGAAACGGTTAGCTCATAACCCTAATGCCAGCTTAGAATTCACCTCGTCGAACCTCCATCACGCTGCTCCAAATCTGACATCGAAAGCCGCTGTTGGCAAAGCCCCACCGTCAGATTACCTGCTGCAGAATCTCCCAAAATCTACCGCACGTCCTTCGTGACGCGCGGAAAGCCCGCCCCTCAACACCGACTTATCTTACTAACCTATCAGCTCGCTCGTCTATTTTCACACGGCCTTTACCAGTCCGCTCTTAGTCCATCAACGTCTGCCGACTCGCTTGCGCCGCGTCTGTTCAAATGTCAACCATAGCGCAGTCACTGATATAGCGAGCTATCCAGCCGCTTCCCGCCGGGCATTTCGCCATGGCATCCGCACAAAACGTCCCCGCCTTAACCCAGGGTGGAGCGATAATCCCCCCCAACCTCTCCCAAGCACAACTCCAGGGGATGCTCGATGTATGTCCGCTTGCACATGAAGCTCCACATCCACGTTGCTACTCCACGAAATCCAACTGATCGGCCGCTGATATCTCTCCAGAAGTTCAAACAGATGCGAGCACAAGGCGTTTCCCAAGAGGATCCTGAATTCGTCAAAATCCATCGAACCCTAATGGCCGTGCAAAAACAAAAAGAGTTCCAGAAGCAGTCGCAGATATTCGCGCAGCAGCAAGCACCACAGCGTCAGTCGCAGCTTCCGCAACAGCCCAATGGCACCAATGGGCAGGCAATTGCGAACGGCGTCAATGGTATAATTTCCCAAGACTCGTGCGCTTGGACTCATGCTGACCACCGTGCCAGGGCAAGCATCAGCTGGCACCTCCAAAGCGCAGGCTGCTGCCGCGAGTAGCTTCACAGCCGAGCAGATGAACATTTTGCGAAACCAAATCTTTGCTTTCAAGATGCTTTCCAAGAATCACCCAATCCCCCCAAACGTGCAACAGCAGCTTTTTGCTTCTCAACAGAGCAAAAAGCTCATCACGAACAATCAGGCCGTTGAAGCTGCGGCCCAGGCTTTGGACAATGCAGCCCACAAAATGGAAACAAAGGGTGAGCATGAGGCAAGTGCGTCCGAGCCAGTAGAGGAGGTATCCCGCAAACTCCAGCACAAGGACACAAATGTACCTTCACCGAGTCATGGCCTAAGCATGTACAAGACTTTCGTATCCCCTTACGAGTCGCTAAGCACATCCATCAGCTACCCAAGTCATGCATCACGCAAAACCAGGAGCGTCATTCCTAGCCTCATGCCTTCCGGTGTCGATGTCGACCGTCTCAAGGAGGAGAGAGAGCGGGTATTGTACAATAGGATGTTAGCCCGGAAACATGATTTGGAGAACCTGCCGGTCCACCGAGTGGCCTGGGATACAAGCCGAAGCGAAACTTTCGAGGCTGACAACTCACTCAATATCAAGGCCCGTATCGAATTAATGATGCTCCGGCTTCTTCCTAAACAACGTGCGCTACGCCAACAGATGAGTAGGGACATGGTTCATTACGACAATCTAGCGCAGACTGCCAACCGTTCTGCCTACCGAAGAATGAAGAAGCAGACTCTCCGGGAAGCCCGGATAACCGAGAAACTTGAAAAACAACAGAGAGACGCCAGGGAGACGAAGGAAAAGAAGAAGCAAATCGATTACCATAGGTCAATCTTGCAGCATGGCGATGACATACGGCGTGAGGCACATGCGCACACAGCGCGGAAACAGAAGCTCGGACGCACAATGCTATCACACCATCAGACTATCGAGAAGGAGGAGCAGAAGCGTGTTGAAAGGACCGCTAAGCAACGTCTTCAGGCGTTGAGAGCCAACGACGAAGAGACATACATGAAGCTTCTTGGACAGGCAAAGGATTCGCGAATCTCTCATTTACTAAAGCAAACCGATGGTTTCTTGAATCAGTTGGCGGCCTCTGTTAAAGCACAACAGCAAGCCGCCGACGATTACAGAGAAATCCGTACGCCAGAAGAAGAGGAAGAAGTGAGCGATAGTGGCGAGGAGGAAGGAGGCCCCAAGGTAGACTACTACCAGGTAGCCCATCGCATCAAGGAAGAGGTGAACGTGCAGCCAAACATTCTGGTTGGTGGTACCCTGAAAGAGTATCAGATCAAAGGCCTACAATGGATGATATCACTTTACAACAACAGGTTGAACGGGATCCTTGCCGATGAAATGGGTCTTGGAAAGACCATTCAAACCATTAGTCTGATTACATACCTCATTGAGAAGAAGGGCCAGCATGGTCCATTCTTGGTCATCGTACCTCTCAGCACCCTGACCAATTGGAACATTGAATTCGAAAAATGGGCGCCGGGCGTTTCGAGAATCGTATACAAGGGCACGCCACCCGCGCGTAAGCAGCAGCAGGCTGAAATTAGAAGAGGCGTTTTCCAGGTCCTCTTGACGACCTATGAATACATCATCAAAGACCGACCCATCCTTAGCAAGATTAGATGGGTACATATGATCGTCGATGAAGGTCATCGCATGAAGAACGCGAATTCGAAATTAAGCCAGACGCTTACCCAATACTACAACACTCGGTACCGGCTCATCTTGACCGGCACTCCTTTGCAAAACAATCTTCCGGAATTGTGGGCTCTCCTCAACTTCGTGCTCCCTAATATCTTCAAATCTGTCAAGTCTTTTGACGAATGGTTCAATACGCCTTTTGCCAATACAGGGGGTCAGGATAAGATGGAGCTCACAGAAGAAGAGCAGCTGTTAGTCATCCGCCGCTTGCACAAGGTTCTACGACCGTTCCTGTTACGGCGTCTCAAGAAAGACGTCGAAAAGGACTTACCAGACAAGTCTGAGAAGGTCGTCAAATGCAGATTCTCGGCACTCCAAGCCAAATTATACAAGCAACTTGTTACGTATAACAAGATGGCAGTCCAAGACACCAACGGGAAGGTGAGCGGCATGCGTGGTCTGAGCAATATGTTGATGCAGCTGCGGAAGCTTTGCAACCATCCATTTGTCTTTGAGCAAGTTGAGGATCAAATGAATCCGGACAAGACTACGAACGATCTGCTATGGCGCACCGCGGGGAAGTTCGAACTTCTTGACCGTGTCCTGCCCAAGTTCCGAGTTTCGGGTCATCGTGTCTTGATGTTTTTCCAGATGACCCAAATCATGAACATCATGGAAGACTTCTTGCGACTACGCGGACTACCATATCTGCGCCTCGATGGCTCGACAAAGTCTGACGATCGTTCCGATTTGCTTGCAGAGTTCAATGCCCCTGGCTCTCCCTACTTCTGTTTCTTGTTGTCCACGCGCGCTGGAGGTTTGGGGCTCAATCTTCAGACCGCTGATACCGTCATCATCTACGATTCTGATTGGAATCCTCATCAAGATCTGCAAGCTCAGGACCGTGCCCATCGTATCGGTCAGAAGAATGAAGTCCGTATTCTACGACTGATAAGCTCAAATTCCGTTGAAGAGAAGATCCTTGAGCGAGCAAACTACAAGCTTGACATGGATGGAAAAGTCATCCAAGCTGGTAAATTCGACAACAAGTCGACGAACGAAGAACGAGACGCGCTTCTGAAGACCCTAGTCGAAAGCGTTGAGGCAGTCGACCAGCTTGCGGACCAGGAAGAGATGGACGATGATGACCTGAACGACATTATGGCTAGATCTCCTGAAGAGCTTGAAATGTTCCAGAGAATGGATGATGAGAGGATGAGAAATGACAAGTACGGGCCCGATCGTGAGCTTCCTCGGTTGATGGGAGAGAAGGAGCTGCCCAACCTTTATCTCCAAGAAAACAATCCTGTCGCAGAGGTAATCGAAGAAGTCGCTGGTCGTGGCGCACGAGAGAAGAAGACGATCAAGTACGACGATGGCCTCACGGAAGAGCAGTGGCTGCAGGCGGTTGACGACGACGACGATACGGTCGAGGCGGCAATAGAACGGAGGAATGCAAAGGTTGACAAGCGAAATACGAACAAGGATAGGCGGACAAAGAAGCCCAACGGTATCGAAAGCTCGCCAGATCCATCCCGAGAGAGTTCTGAAGTCCCAACATCCAAAAAGCGTGGACGAAAACTCACTGTACCCAAGCGGAAAGCAGACGAGGAGGTTGATGATCCACCAGCTGCCAAGCGAAAGCGTGGTGCTCGACCGTCCAAGGTACAGGAGACTCTCGGCAGTGGTGAACGGGCTCTACTCCAGAAGATACTCGATAATGTGTACGACAGCCTCAATGATCTGGAAGAAGAAATGCCTGATGAAAAGCCACTTACCGGCGGCGACACGCCAACTCGAGGCCTGATTGAACCATTCATCCAACCTGTCTCGAAGAAAGAATACCCCGAGTACTATGTTATCATCAAACGTCCTATCTGCATGCAGCAAATTGAGGCGAAGATCAATCGTCACGGATATCAAAGTCTTAGGGAATTCAGGGAGGATATGCGGCTTCTGTGCCATAATGCCCGGACATATAACGAAGACACCAGCCTGCTATTCCAAGACGCCAATACTATTGAGGTATGTCTACCTTCGATTCTTGCTAGCAAGTGGCTTGTTAATGAATGATAGGCCGCCTGCGTTGAGAAACTCAAGGAGGAAACCGCCAACCACCCAGGAATGCAGGACTTCGATGATGCATCCACCATTGCAGACGGTCGATCAACGGCTGTGGCCTCTAGTGCCGGCACGCCCATGGCCAGCGGCATTACGGGAACCAAGCTCAAGCTAACTTTCAACAGCAATAGAGACGGGTATATTAATGGGGGTGGGATGGTGAGTGATGACGATTGACGACCAGGACCGAGGCCATTCGGCCATTTCGACCGGAGCACTTCGTCCTCGCCATACAGAGGGATCTAGTGAGAACTTTTAACATTTGATGTATCAACAGCACGGCGATAATCGGCGCACGGGGCCTGGAGGGGCAGTCCTCAAGGTAGATGGAAACAGCCCTTGGGTCACGCATGGGCTCTCGCTTGAGCGCGGGTTGGTCGGCTTTTTAGCCACGGTTTGGTATTCTTCGTGTTCATGCATCCCTCAGCCAAGAATGAGTCCAGAACCTCAAGGCGGGATAAATGTTTGACAGGCTCGGACACGTTAATCATGATATCGACAATACGATGCGCAAAGTTTCGTTTCACATCACAGGCTTCACGCCTTCACAAGCTCATACGGATCCCAACCACAACGGTCCGTCCTCATGCCGCATACCTGCAGGCTGTACAGCTGGCTCATTTCCTTCTGTCGCCTCACCACCCTCTATGGCAGTCTCTCCACCCAGCGTATGCCCATCCCCTTCCACCTGCGTACTCCAATCCTGCACCGCCTCCGTATCAAAATACAACCTTTGCGCCTCCCCCAGTCTTCCACTTGCATCATGTCCCTTCCCCTCCGTTTCCAACAGCGTCCTCGCCTTCGCCTCAACCGTCGGGCTCGGCCTCCCCCTCCTCATCGGCCTAAAATTACTCCACCTCATTCTCGTCCCCAGCTGCACACTTCAAAACCTTTCCCCTTTCCCCACCTTAGCCTTAGCTTCCACCGCATCCCTCTCAAGCTCAAGTCTCTCTGGCCCCGGCGGCGGCGGATAAGCAGGCGGTTCCGTGTCCAGCTCCACCTTAACCAAACACGTTGGGTTCACGAGCCCCGTAACACCGCTCCCGTCCAGCTTCTTGTAGTTCAATGTCTCGCTACTGACAGATGTGATCTCCACCATCTCGTCTCTGGCAATCTTGACGACCACGGGGGAAAAGGGACTAAGAGAATAATAAAATTGTTTCGATTGCTCTATTTATCTAATATTGCCAAAGTTGTTGCAGATTAAATATTTGTCTTCTATATTGCACCCGACAATTGCACTATTTATAGAAAGCGCCAGCTATAGAGATCTTTGTTTTAATTTTCCTCTATCTTAGTATTGCCTTTTGCGTCTACTTTATTGATTAAATAAGCAAATCTATCTATATATTGCAACATTAATTAGATAAGCAATTATTATCTATCTATTATATCTGCTAACAAGAAAATAAAGAAGAATAACTATATATCTATATAACATTTCTATAGATAGAAAACTAGTTATTCTCTTCTTTCTTCTTGTCTTTTACTTATTGTCTATAAGATCTTCTAATTAGATAGATAATTAATATTTATCTACTATATCTATCTATTAATATTTTGTTTTTTTACTTAATTTAATACAACTTGAAGTTTTCTAGAGCATTCTAAGCTTTCTAAGCTTGTTAAAAAAATAGATTCTAATCTTCTAGATCGAAGTATTTTTTTTATATCTTTTGCTTGTAATATTTTAGACTAATTTCGAGATACAAGGTTTATTTAAAGACAAACTCGAATTAAATTCGAGTTAATAATAGACTGACTACGTCGAATCGATTAATCGAATCGAATTAGATCGAATCGATTCCTAAAGTTAAAATCGAAAAATCAACTCGAATCGAATTAAGATTTAAAGATAAAATCGAAACTCAATCCGAAAAACCGACCCGAATTATTATTTTTAATAAATTCTATTATTTTTAGTAATAAACTAATAATTTAATAGAAATAGTTAATTTATTGCACTTAATTAGTAATTATATTAGAAATATCTATCTATTATAGTATTATTATAATATATTACTATAATATATTATCTATAATAATAATAAATCTAAATTTAAACTTTTTTTTATAATATTTTTAGTAATTCTTAGCATAATAATGTTATTTTCGATTTCTTGACAATTCGATTCGATTCCTAATATTGGAACCGAAAATCGACTCGAATCGAATCGAGTCGATTTCAAAAAAGTAGAAATCGATTTGGATTTCGATTCGATTTCTAATATTGAAACTGTCGGATCGAGTCAATTCCAATAGTTAAAACCGAAATCCGACCCGACAGTTAATCTAGTTAATAAGATTTATATTATTTTGCTTTTCTATATTTTGTAGCAACTTTGCAAAGCTATTAACTTCAAATAAATAATATATTAACTAAGTAATCTTCATTGGCAATTCCGGAATCTTTGCTTAGAAAATGCTAGTTGCGCATATTGCTAAAATGACTTTTTGTTAGCTAATTGTTGACGAAAAGTTACATTTATTACTCTTTATTTATAATAGTTCTATTAGATCAATCTTAATTCAAAGAGTATATTAGAACACTTTCGCAAACTTTAAATTTAATATTACAAATTATATACTTAGATTATATATACTTCTATTATTGTTAGTTTTAGCTCAAATTATGTTATATTAATTCAAATTTTAAATAAATATCGATTTTTTGATTTCTAAATACATGTAGTCTAAGATTTTAATTAACACTTTAAATATCTTAGCATTTGAACATTTTATCTCGCTTAAATTGCGTTAACATGTCTTAATTTTATATAAATTTCGAAGCTTTACATATTTTGTCTTTTTTATATTAATTAAAAACACCTATATCTTAGTCTTTAACGTCAAATGACTCGAGATCGCCCAATATAGCTCAAATTTACTTTTGCACATATTTCTAAAAGTTATTAACAAATTAGTCAATAAATAGTTTTACAATAGATCTATTTCTTAATTGCGCCTATAATTACTTAATTAATTTAACTTATATTGACTTAATTTTGTTTAAAAATGTTGTTTACGTAATTGCGCACAATAAATTTACATAATCTTTAATTATATTTACTTTATGTTCGACGCGCATGCATTAAATTAATAAGCGCATCAACTTATTAATAATATTTAACTTTATAGCTTGTTTTATTTACTCATTTGATTTTTCTTTTGTAAACATTATTTCGTTACGAGTTAATTTATAATATTAGCTTTTTTATCTTAATAAAAGTATAACTATAATAAGAACTTAAAAACATAAACTTAAAAATATGTTTTATCAATTTATTATAAATCTTATTATATCGATGTTAAAACGCTCTTTTATCGTGCGATTGCTTTAATTTAAAAGCACAAATTTACTAATAAAGTTTATAAAACTTATTAGCACTTAAAAATCGAATTAAAAGCAACGCGTATAAAGCAAACTAAAGTTTTACATAAAAAGTATAGATAAATTTTAAAAATTTAAAATTATTTTTAGTACTTAATTAATCTTTGCAAAGATGCAATAATTTATAACGTTACGTTCGTTGTTAAAGTTGCGATAAAAAAAGAACACTTAAAAACAAATAACAAAAATAACAATTATATTAATTTCGAATAATCTACTTCGCAAACATTTTTCTTTTTCGTTTCTTTAAACATTTTAGCAAATTTATATATCGCTTTTATTATTAAAGCGCTATTGTTAATTAATTTCGAATTTAATTGCTATTCTTTACGCGTAGTTTTTAATATACTTTTTTTAAAACTTCGAACAACGCAACTTTATTTTATTTTGTTTAATAATTTTTTACAAATCTTAAACTTTAACTTTAATTTTCTTTAAAATTGTTTAATTTAACGCAATTTGCTTTCGAATTCAATTAATTAAGTCATAATATATTAGACGTTAAAAAGCAATCTAAGTTTAATTAATAATAACGATCTTTAAAATAATGTTCTTTTTGTTCGTCGTTATTATAGAAACTTTTTTCGAGTTTAAATATAAAAACAAAATAATATAAATAGATTTATTTTTATACTTTTAGTACGCGTTTTAATTTTTAAACAAATAATTTTTAGCAAAACGCATTAGCTTTTTTATTATAAATTTTCTCAATTAATTCTTTTTTTGTTACGAATTTACTTAACTTCTTCAAAGCTCTTTTACATTAATTTATTAAAAATGAAAAAAAAAAAATATTTTATGCAAGTTAGTATATAAACTTGTTCTTATCGTTATATTGTTTTTAAATTGATCGTATGTTTTGTTAAATTTTAAACGAACAACATTTTCGCGTTTAAACTTTTTTAATAACGATAATTTATTTTTTGATCTCTTCTTTTTCAAGAAAAGTCGAAAAGATACACGAAAAATAATTAAAAACAATTCGAAAATCAATAACATTTAATTAATCAAGTTTAAGTTTAAAGACAAAATAAATCAAAATATAATTAAGATTATAAACGTTTTAAAAAAAAAAAAAATATAATAACAAAAACAAAAGAGCAAAAGAAAGAAAAAAAAAATAAGAAAAAAGTTAAAAAGAATATAATTATAATATTAATATTTAATTTCTTTATTTAAGCGCTTTATTAACTTAATGTCTAATTTTAAAATTGCGTAAAAAAGTTAATTGTATAAATATACAATAAATAAAATCTAAAAACATGTAATCAAGTTTGTGCAAATTGTGTTAAAAGATAGCATCGCAAAAAAGAAATATAATCTTTTAAGTATAAAGTAAAAAATATATTATTAATAATAATTCGTCGCATTCTTTATTGCTATCTTTAATATTAAATTAAATAATCTTTATAATGCGTTGTTTGTAAACAAAATAAATTTTAAAAAAATAAAACATATTTGTTCTTTTTAATTATTTGATTACTAACGACGCATATCTATAAATTATTATTATTTTCGCAATCGCTATTTTTCGTTTATAGCTATAAAAACAATAATAAAGCATTTAAATTAAATGAAGAGACAAATTTATTATTTGCAAACATTGCTCTAAAGATGCATTTATAAACGTTATCTACTTTTTTGTTAATATATTTAATAAATAATTAGATAATTATTTGTGTTAATTTAGTTCGAAGTTTTACAAGCATCGATTTATTAACAAATCTAGTTTGTTTTTTATCTTAAAAATTAATCTTAATAATTAAAAAAAAAGAGTCTTTCATTTCGTTAATTTAAAGACTTTCGATATTTTTTTTTTGACATTTATTTATCATTTAACAATAAATACGTATTAACGTTCGATATTATTAAAAGACTTACAATTGTTCGCGAATCTATTGTATCGTTTTCTAAAAATGCAAAAACTAATTGTTCGAAACACTTTAATCGTTCGCTCTTATTTTTAACATTTGTTTAATTGTTAATAATATAATTAATTTAAAAGTTTTATATTAAATCAAAGTTCGCTAAACTTTACAAATAAATTCGCAAAATAAAAAAAAGTAAAACAATAATTAAAGAGCAAACGATTAATCGCATTTATGTTAAATTTGACGTCGTAAATAAATGCTATATTGTTAAAACTTTTAATTTAAATTTTTAAAAAATATTAAATAGCATAAAGACGAAAAAATCTATATATCGCTTTTAATTAATGTTAACGTCAAAAATTATAATTATAGTAGATTTTAGAAACGTTGTTGTCTTTCTTAATTTAATAAAGTCGCAAACTTAGAATTCTTTAAAACATTCTTATTACAATTTTATTATAAAATCGCTTAATTAAATAAAGAAAATCATTAACAACAATAAAAAAAAAATAACTTAAAAACTAAAAAATTAACATCGAAAACTATACAAATCTTTGAATCTTTAATTTTTAAAATTATAATTCGTCGTCATAATAAAAGCAAATAATTTGATAAACAATTACTAGATATGTCGAAACTTTGACGCAAATCTATTAAAGCTATTTTTTTCGAAAAATATTAAAAAAGTCTAAAGACAATAATTGTTAATTAACAAAAACAAGTTAATAAAATGTTTAAACATAAATAATAATTTTAAAATTAACAACAATACAATGCAACTTATCTTCAAAAATATTTCGAAAAATTAACAATCTTAAAATTTAAACAAGTTTTCGACGAAATACGTTTGTTAAAAGTATATAGTAATCTTTTATATTTAATATTCGTAGCATTAATAGTTTTGCGACAACAAATGCGCTAAATTAACGATAAAATTGTTAAAGTTTACATAAAGTCAATAATTAATTACATAAAAAAAAATTATTTTTTAATTACATTTTACTTTTAATTCGTAAAAAATTGTTTAAAAATTACGATTATAGAACAAATTCTTAAGAAGTATTTCAAAGCGTCGATCTTAATTATGTTGAATTTTTCGAAAATAACGTTAATAATTAAGCGTGTAAGTTTTATCTTTATTTTAGTTTTTGTCTTATTATAATCGATATCTTTGTTGTTTCTATTGCAAATTTTAACGTTTATTTCGTTCTATAAACATTATATATTGATTTCTCTTTATAGTTTTTACGAGAGCATTTAACTTTAAATAGACGTTTTTATATATGTTTTAAAAACTTAAGAAATGTAAAACAACAAACGACAATTAACGCCTTTATATTTGTTAAAAATTCGAATAATAGCAAACTTTTACATAAAGACGAATCTAATACATTAATTAATATCGTTAACATTATAAATATAGATCTAAATTTTTAATGTGCTACGATCGTAATTTTTTGCGAATTAATGTATAGTGCGATTATAATCGCTTAAGTTCTCGTTCGCATCTAGCGTTAAAACAATAGTTTAAAAATATTCTATTACGTATTATATATTAAAACGAGAATTAAAAAGATTATACTAAATAAGCAATTAACAAAAATCAAATTTATAATTAAAATTTTTTAGAAAGTCTTTGCAATAACAAAGAAGAATATTAATGTTATTAAATTTAATGCAACAATAAATGTAGCGATAATTATTAAAAACTCGAAAAAAAAAATAGAAATTTAATAAGTGTAATTTTCTATTTAGTGTTCGAAAATAAAGTTAATTAAGCAAGCTTATTAGTTTGCACAATAATAAAGATTTTTATTAATTATGTTTTTTTTTAGTATTTTCGTCTTTTTTTAAGTTTCGATTTGTTCGCTCTATATTTACGCTAACATTTGCGTCAATATAATCTAATATAATTCAATATAACTCAATATAATTAGAGTAAACGTCGATTAATTTTTTTCGAAGCGTTAAGTCTATATTGTTTGACATAGTTGCTTTATTTTTATAATTACATTTTTTATACTTTTATTACGAGCTTCTTCTTTAAGTTACTTGACGTATTAATTTTAATTTTAAATCTAAAATTGTTATTATTCAATATTATTTAAATCTTAAGATCAATAATAAGATTAAAATCTTAATAAATCAAATATTGTATTTTTTTTTTAGTAAGTCTCTAAAACTTCGAAGTTAATTACAAAAAATATATTTTATTTCTTTACGCTTTAGTTGCGTTTTTATAATTTAATTTGTATATTTAAAGCATTATTATATTGTTATTTTTAACATTCTTTTTTACGATTATTTTGTAAATTTCTTTTACAAACTCTTTACTTAATTAGCGTCTAATTATTTGTTTTAATCGTAAATATAAAAAATTACGTCTATAACATAGTTTGATTTTTAATAATTGTAATTTATATAATATAATTCGTTTACAAAATTTTCGATCTTAAAATTTAATAATAATAACGACATTAATTTATTAATAATCTTTAATTCTACAACTTGTTTTATTTTTTTACTTTTACTTTTATTTGCAAACATTATCTTTACATAAATTTACTCACGATTTTAGCTTTATTATTTTAAAAAATATATAATTATGTTGCAAATCTAAGAACATAAACACAAAAAAATGTTTTATTAATTTACTTTTTATTTTATTATATTTTTGTTAAAACGTTTGTTCGTCGTATAAGTGTCTTAACTTAATAACATAATTTTATTGATTAAATTTTCAAAAATTATTAGCATTTAAAGTTCGATCTTAAAACAAATTGTATAAAATAAATTAAAATTCTTTACAACAAATATAGATAAATACTAGAAATCAAAAATTATTCTTTTTATTTAATAAGTTTTTGCAAAGATGTTATTATTTACAATGTTAAAATCGTTTTTGAAGTCGCAACAAAAAAAGAATATTAAAAGATAAATAGCAAAGAAAACAATTATATTGATCTCGAACAATTTGTTTTGTTAACATTTTTTTTTTTTGTCTTTTTAAGTTTTTTAATAAGTTCGCATATTGTTCTTATTATTAAAGCGTTATTGTTAATTAATTTTGAATTTAATTGTTATTTTTTATTTGTAATTCTTAATATGCTTTCTTTAAAACTTTAATTAACGCAACTTTATCTCTTTTTGTTTAATAATTTTTTACAAATCTTTAACTTTAACTTTAAGTTTCTTCGAATTTAACTTGTTTAATGCAATTGTTTTTCGAATTTAATTAATCAAGTTATAATATATTAAACGCTTAAAAACAACTTGTAATTTAATTAACAACAATAATATTTAACATTGTATTTTTTCAACTTAATAAAAGTTTAAAATTTTTTTTCGAATTTAAGTATAAAATTAAGATAATATAGATAGATTTATTTTTGTGCTTTTAGAACGCGCTTTAATAGACGAGCAAATAATTTTTAACAAATCGTATTAATTTTTTTTTTACAATTTAATTTTATTAGTTCTTTTTTTATTACGAATCTTTTTAATTACTTTAAAGTTTTTTTGATTTAATTAACAATAAATGTAGTTAAGAAATTATTTTATACAAGTTAGTATACAAGTTTATCTTCTTCGTTATATCGCTTTCGAATCAATAATGTGTTTTATTAAATTCGAAGCGCATAATATCTTTATTTGCTAAGTTATTTTGCTACAATAAGTTAAGTTTTGATTTCTCTTCTTTAGACAAAAGCGTTTAAGCAAACAATATAAAATTAATAACAACTTAAGAAATTAAAATACACAAAAATTTAAAATTAAATTCGACAATAAAAGAGACTTTAATTTAATAATAATTATATATGCTATAAAGAAAAAAATAAATATGTTGATCGAAACAAATTCGCAAAAAAAAAAAAAAAAAAAATAAGAAAAATGCAAATAAAAACATAATTAAAATGTTTATAATTACTTTTTTTATTTAAACGCTTTATTAAATCGATGTCTAACTTTAAAGTTTTTTAAATTAATTAATTATGTAAGCATTTTTTAAACGAAATTAAGAAGCGTATTGCAACTTTTGTGTGCATTGTTTTTAAAAAAGACAAATTTAAAAAAAAAAATATGTTATCAAATATAAAGTGAGAAAAATTTCTTAATAATAATTAGTTAAATTCTTTATTGCTATTTTTAATATTATGTTAAATAATCTTTATGACGCGTTATTTGCAAATAAGATAAATTTCGAAAAAATAAAACATATTTGTTCTTTTTAATTACTTAATTACTAACGACTTATATTTATAGATTATTATTATTTTCGTAGTCGTCGTTTTTCGTTTATAGCTATAAAAATAATGACAAAACATTTAAATTAAATAAAGAGACGAATTTATCATTCGTAAACATTGCTTTAAAGATGTATTTATTAATGTCGTTTGCTTTTTTGCTAGTTTAAACAATAATTAGACGTCTATTTATATCAATTTGATTTTCATTTTACATATAGCGTTTTCGTCGTATATTTTTTTTTAAATACGAATTTTAGCAATTAAAACAAAAGAGTTTATAGATTTGTCAATATAAAGAATCTTAACATTATTTTTTTCGATCTTTATTAATTAGTTAAAAATAAATAGATGTTAACAATTGTTATTCTTAATTAATTTCAAATTTATTGCAATTTTATTGTATAGCTTCTCACAAATACAAAAGAAAATCGTTCAAAATATTACGATTTTTTAAGTTTAATTTTATTTATTGCATAGTTTTTAATTATATGTTACAACTAGAAGTTGTATGTCGCACTTAAATTTACTAAGTTTTACGAATAATTTTATATAAAACGAAAAAATATTTATCGCATTTATGTAGAATTCGTTGTCGTTAATAGATGTTATATTGTTAAAACATTAAAATTAAAACTTTAAAGAATAATAAATAACACAAAAATCAAAAAATTTAAATATCGCTTTTAATTAATAGTAATGTTTAAACATATAATTATAGCAAATTTTACGAACATTGTTGTTTCTTTCGATTTAATAAGTTCAAACTCATAAAATAATTTAAATAATTTTTATTTTAATTTTACGACAAAATCTCTTTATTAAATAAAGAATAAAATATTGATAACAACAAAAAAAAAATATTTCGAAAATCAAAATGCTAGCTTTCGAAGTTGTACAAATTTTTAAAATTATAATTTTTAAAATTATAATTTGTCGTTATAATTAAAACAAATTATACAATAAACAATTGCTATATTTTCTTAAACTTTGGCGCAAATCTATTAAAAAATACTTTTCTCAAAAAGCATCAAAATAGTTTAAAAAATATAATCGTTAATTAAAAAAAACGTATTAAAGAATAATTCGAACAAATGTATATAATTTAGAATTAATAACAATACGAATCAATTTATATTTAAAAACATTTTACGAACACAACAATTTAAAAAATCGAACAAATTTTTAATAAAATATGTTTGTTGCAAGTTTGTAATAATTCTATTATATTTAACGTTTATAATGTTAATAATTTCGTAACAACAAATGCGCTAAATCAAAAATTATGTGTTTAAAGTTTACATAAACTTAAATATTAATTACATTAAAAAAAATTAATCTTTAATTATCTTCTATTTTATGTTAATAAAGAATCGTTCGAAGCTATTTATTATTAAAAAAGTTTTTTTAAAGTATTTCGAAACGTTTATCTTAATTATGTCGAACTTTTTTAAAATAACATTAATAATAAAGCGTATAAGTTTTATCTTTATTTTAGCTTTTGCTTTATTATAATTGTTATTTTTGTTATTTTTATTGCGAATTCTAATGTTTATCTTATTTTATAAGCGTTATATACTAATTTTTCTCTATAGTTTTTGCGAAAGTATTCAACTTTAAAGAGAGCATTCTTAAATATATTTTAAAAATTTAAAAAACTTAAAACGATAAACAACAATTAATGTCTTTAAGTTTGTTAAAAAAATAAGCAATAAACAAGTTTTTGTAACAAGATGAATCAAATACGTTAATTAAAATTGTTAAAATGCTAAAAAAAAATCAAAATTTTTAATATATTATAATAATTATTATATGCGAACTCGTATATAGCGCATTTTGAATTGCTTAAATTTTCGTTCGCATTTAGCGTTAAAGTAACAAGTTAAAAGTTTTATACTACGTACTATATACAAAAACAAGAATTAAAAACATTGCGTTAAATAATTAGTTCGCAATAATTAAATTTACAATTAAGATTTTTAAGATTATAAATCTTCTTGCGATCTAAATAGTTATTGCATAAATATCGTTAAAAAGATTAATAATTTAAAAAGTTATTTTTGCATTTATTTTTATGTTTTATTTCGAATCTATAATTTTAATTTTGATTAACTTAATTTAAATCTTGATTAATTTAGCTCAAATTTTAGTTAACTTGATTTAAATTCTAGTTAACTTAACTTATTGCTATTGTTTTTGTTTCACTTTTTTATCTTTATTCTCTTCGCTACTTTGTTCGTACGTAACTTTTTTTTTTTCGAGATATTAATTACACAATGCGATCTTTAATTACTTTTCGATTATTGCGACGCGCATCGAATCAAAAACAAAACTTAGTTTGTCGTCAAGAAAAAAAAAATTTAAATAAAAAAAAATATTAATAAAGCTTCGTTTATCGAAAGCAAAAGTCTAACACTTTTTATATTAGATTTTCGAAATTTACTTGTAGTCGCAATAAATGTAAAAACGAACAAAAAAAACATTTTAAAGAGTCTTATAATGTTTAATTACAAAAGCACAATTAAGTTTTCGACACAATTGTTAAATTAATTTAGATTAATTAAGAGTATTATATCTTTATTAATTCGAAATCGCATGTAAAGTCGTTATTTAATATAATTTTTCTCTTAACGCAAATATTATTATTTTTGTTTAGATTGACGCACATTAATTTATCTTAATTAAAAGATAATGTCTTTAGTAACTATAATTAAATGTAAAGTTATAATTTTATATCTTTTTTCTTTTGACGCAATTCTCGTTATGCTTGCTTAGATTGACGCAAATTAACTTAAATTAATTAACAAAATTGTGTCTTTAATGACTTTGATCAAATGTAAAGCTATAATTCTATATTTTTTTTCTCTTAACGCAATTCCTATTATGCTTGCTTAATTTGACGCAAACTAATTTAGATTAATTAACAAAATCGTGTCTTCAATAACTTTGATCAAATGTGAAACTATAATTATATATATTTTTTCTTTTGTTGCAATTCTTGTTATGCTTGTCTAATTTGGCGCAAACTAACTTATGTTCGTCAAAAAAGAGCATTTTTGCGATAGTAGTTCTCGTTATGCTTGCTTAGATTGGCGCAAACTAATCTAAATTAATTAACAAAATTGTGTCTTTAATAACTTTAATCAAATATAAAGTTATAATTCTATATATCTTTTCTTTTGTCGCAATTCTTATTATGTTTGCCTAGTTTAACGCAAACTAATTTATGTTCGTCAAGAGAGAACATCTTTGCGATAGTAGTTTTTGTCATGTTTGCTTAATTTGGCGCAAACTAGTTTATGTTCGTCAAGAGAAAGCATCTTTGCAATAGTAGTTCTCGTCATGTTTGTCTAAATTAACGCAAATTAACTTAGATTAATTAACAAAATTGTGTCTTTAATAGCTTTAATCGAATGTGAAACTATAATTCTATATATCTTTTCTTTTAACGCCTTTTTTGTCATGTTTATCTAGATTGGCGCAAACTAGTTTATGTTAATCAAAAAAAAACATCTTTACGATAGTAGTTCTTGTTATGCTTATTTAAATTGGCGCAAATTGATTTAAATTAATCAAAAACAATGTCTTCAATAGTTATGATCAAATGTAATATTATATTTTTATATATTTTTTCTTTTGTTGTAGTTTTTGTTATGTTTGCTTAAGTTAACGCAAACTAGTTTAAATTAATTAAGAGAGTTATCTTTTCAATAAATACGATCGCATGTAAAGCTAATATTTTCTTTTTAAACGCAATTTTCGTTATGCTTGCCCAAGTTGACGCAAATTGATTCAAATTAATTAAAAGAATTATCTCTTTAATAGATACGATCGCATATAAAGCTAATATCTTCTTCTTAAACGCTATTTTCATTATGTTTGTTTAAATTGACGCAAATTGACGCAAAATAACGCGAACTCTTTATTAAGTTTGCAATTATTTAATAACAATAATTTGCATTATCTAATACTAACATTATACTTTTAATAAAAAGAGTTTATTTAAAATTAACTATAATATTAATGTTCGATTAAATAGATTCTTTAAATAATACTAATATATTAATCTATATATAAAGAGATAATTCGAAGTAGAGTTGTTGTAAATCTTCGCAAAATAAGAAAAAAAATGTGCTAACATTTAAATTCTACGTAGCTTGCTTATATTATGTATAATAATTAATTAATAAATTACTTTATAATTGAAACTTATAAATATAATTAATTAAATAGTCTCTTATTATAGTTGTACTTAATACTTGATAAACGATTAAAATTTTAACTTTTTATTATAATATTAGTATGCATTAATGTAGCTTAGAGATTTATTTCTTTAATTATGTTTTTGTTTAATAATAATGTTAATCTCTTTAAAATATTTGTAATAGTAAAAGATAAAACTTAAGACGCTTCTTTAAAATTGATTTAGCGTAATAATATTAATGGCTTTATAACGCGATATATTAACTATGTTTTATAAATTATATATTTTAATAAATCTTTAAGCATTTATTGTCTTATTGCGTTATATATATATAATAAACAAAATTATTAAAAAGAGAGAGCAAAATACTATGTCTTGTTTTTGCGATACGTATAATTTGACGTTAAAGAACAACGATAAGCTAATGCGTTATCTAATTAAATATTAAGTAATTTAAAAGATAAAGTATTGAAAAGAATCTAAATTTAAAAAAAAAAAAAAAAAACTCGAAAAAAAACTAAAAAAAAAACAATTTATATTAGTTGCGCAATTGTTTTTTTGAAATAAAGCAACATTTAAAGAAGATTAATATATTAAATGCATTTAATAAAGTAACGTTCGACAAAGCTTTACAATTATTTAAATTAAATTAAAATAATTATAAGTTTTCGAACGCGCATGTTATAAAAACTAAAGAGTGTTACTTTTTAATTTTATAAATAAAGAATTTTGTTAATTCTAAGTATGCTATACGAGCATCTAATAATAAAGCAAGAAATTGCGCATCGACGAATCTACAATTTATTACATCAATTATAATAATTAAGCAATACAATTAAAAGAAAAGAACAAAAGAATCTATTAACAATATAGTTCGAAAAAGTAGCTATATTTGTCAAATAAAAAAAATTACACAAAAATTGTTCTTTATTCTCTTAACAATATATAATCTCTTTTAAGATGCTTAAAATTATAAGTTTATAAAATAAATGTTAAATTACAAACTTACAAAAAATGTTATTAACGCATTGTTTCGAAATAAAAATAACAAAAATATACGAAAACGTTACAACTTTCGCAACGACAATAAATAACGTACGCAAATAAAAACTATTTTGTACAAAATTAAAAACAATAAATAATATAAGATAAAATTTACAATTGAAGACACAATTAGTAATCTTATTTTTGTTAAGTATATTATATATTATTAAAATGTTAAAAATGTAATGTGTTTTTTGTTTTATTACGAATCTTTTTAGAATAACTTAATATACGCGTCGATTTAAGTTAATACGACGAACAATATTCGCATTTATATTAAAATATATATAAAAAATTAATAATAAAATATACAAGACTAGTTACTAGAAAAAGTTACAATTATTTTAATTTTAATAGCTACAAACAAAACTTAAATAACATAGCATTATAAAAACTAAAACTTGTGATTAATATATATAACTATTAATAATCTAAATCGAATTATAAGACAAAATCAAATTTGATCAAATTTAATGCTAATAAACTTAATATTAATTGTAAAGATTAAGAAAAAACATTTGCAATATTTATAAACGAAAGTATATTATTAAGTTATAAAGAAAATTTTTTAACGTACGTTTTTAATTTGTAATAATCTTGCTTTGCAAATTGATCAAATATAGTATTCGAAATATTTGACGAATCTAGTATAAACGTACTTTGCGTCAACAATTTTACAAAAAAATATTATTTAATTATTGAAGAAATAATAATAAATTACGAAGAGCAAGTTTTTATTACTAGTATTAAGAAGAACAAATACTACAATATTTGCAAAGTTTCTTTAAACGAACAAAAGCATTTTATAAAAGAATAAAAATATTATACTTTTAAATATACTTAAAACAAGTTCGCCAAATAAAAGACAAATTTAAAGAAAGATAAAAAGAAGATAAATATATATTTAATGCGCAATTAAACGTAAAAACACAAGTATTGCAACGTTTATAAATTAATAAATCTTGACATTTTTTATTAGTTATTAAAAGATATAATTATGCGATTAATTAATTAAATTGTTGCCTTAATTAACAATGTTATTGTAAAAACGTATTTCAAACGACTCATAAAACGAAAGAAAAAAAACAAAAATATTATTAAAATAATAAAATCTATTCAATTAAATAAGCGCTTTTGTTAGATTTTTAACATAACGAATTTAAAAACGTTTAAGTTGTTTAATAAAGTTAAACAATAAAACGAAATTAAATAAAAAACAATAATATATTAGCTTGTTTTTACAATAATATCTTTGCTAATAGAAAAGCGAGACGCAACAATATATTGTGTTCGAACAATTACAAACTTTGTTATATTCGCTCAATACATTTTTTATAATAAAAACACATTAAGTTACATAAAATACGCATTATATTAAATTGATAACTTAAAAACGATTTTTGTTAAATATTGATTACAAAATACAACGCACAATAAGAACGATAAAAATAAAATATATTTTAATATTTTTAAACTTTATGTTCTTATTTATTATGTAAATTTTATTCAACTATTTAATAATACTTAGAACTATAACATCTTTTACAACGAAACAATATATAAAATTCTATTAAAGCAATTCTTTTTAAAAACAAACAAAACAAAGAAATAAAAAATATAAATATTAGATTATAATATTTAACATATTAATATTAGCGTTATAAGCGATATAATTTTTTATTTGTAAACTAGCTTAACATTTGTTATTAAACAAAAAATAAAGAAAGAAATTAACAAATTAACATAAGAGTTAATAAATTTATTAATGTAATTTGACTTTTATAATCAAGCATTGCTAAGCGAATAATGCATAAATTACAAATATTAACAAAAAGCTAAAAAAATTGCTATAAAAAAGAAATTCGAATGTTTAAATTTTATAAACGCATTAACAATGTTTATTTAAAAAAAACGCAAAAAAGTACAAAGATTAATTTGCGATCAACTAGAGTTAAACGTTTAAAAACAAAATTTATCTTAAGCAAAAAACTACTTTGTTAAAATTTACAAATTCTTAATTTGTTAAAAACAAAATAAAAAGAATTACATAAATTTGAAAAAACTATAAAAAAATATAATTCGATGCGTTTTTTGTTGACGCAATAAAGTTAATTAATAAAGAGATTATATATAAGTGCAAAAGTATAAGTCAAAAAATATCTATTAAAGCAATAAATTAACAAAGAGTAGCGATAAATATGTAAAAAGCGTGCGATTTATAATTATTATGTTCGATTATTAACGATTAAATTATATTAGGCGTTCACGAAAGTATATAGAGGCGTTAATCGAAATAAAACAATAAGTTAATCAAGAAATTACTAACACAATATATAAAATTTATAAAATAATTAATTTTTTTATTAATATAAGCAAAAACTTTATACGTTTACACTTTTAATAATTCTACGATTTGTTATATATTATTTGTAGCGTGCATCTTGTATTAACAAATTAAAAACGCACAAAGTATTATATTAACAACTTTATCAATTAAAATTAATATAACATTATATATAATTTTAATTTCAAAGCTAACGAAATTCGATTTGCAAACATATAAGCTAAAAAATATTAAAAGAAGAAAAAAAATCAAAGACGCAATAATTGAGTCAAATTAACAAAATTTGCGTTATTAAAATTATAAAGAGACTTTCAATTTATATGCTCTCTTTATTACTTAAACATTTATTTTGACAATAAATAATAATATTTTTATTTTACATTGTTTAGACTACGATAATGTGTTAAACAAGTTAATTAGATTGCGCAATACGTAGACTTTTGTGTAATGCATATTTTTTTTGCTATTATTTTAAAATTTAAAATTGCAAAAGACGTAATTAATACGTCAAAAAAAGTAAAAAACGTAAAGAGAAAACAACAATTGTTAAGAATTTCGTTATTAGTAAAAAGAGCAAATCTACTTTAAAACTTAAATTAATTAATAATTAAATTAAATTATTTAAGTTTTAAATTAATTTATTTAAGATTAAGTTAAATTGTTTAAAATTAAGTCAATTTAATTTGTTCAAAATTAAGTCAATTTAATCGCAACGATTGTGCTTTAATTACGTTAAAAAATGTTAAATTACGTCGTTTTTATTAACGTTATTATAATTATTACTTTTAACAACAATTAAGAAGACGTTCTTATTAAATTTGTCGCAAATGTTTGTCTTTATTTCGTCGTAAACGTCGTTACAAGTTAAATAAAGCTATAAAAATTATTATTGATTTTTGACGGAATTATTAGCGCCAATGTAGTAAACAAAGATTTTGAGAACGTATTTTTTTTAAAATTATGCGATTTAAAGAAATTTGTTGTTAAGTTAAATACAATTCTTAAATTCGATTTCTTAATAAATAAGCATTAAACAATCTCTAAATATGTCGCTAATAAAAAATAAAATTATTATTAACTAAATCGTAAAAGAACTATATTGTAATGTTAAAAATCTTAAGTAAACTTTAATTTTTTAAGAGCTTTATTTGATTTTAAACTAATTAAAGACACAAATTGCTATTAAATTTTATTTGATAAAGACGCTTTTAAAGTATGTTTAGAAGCTTCGTAATATTGTTCTTCGCAACAATAGCGTTCTTAATAGAAGTGCAAAAATGTATTTAAAATTAATAATATTAACGCGCGCATATCGTAATAAGTTTCTCGTATTAATGTACTTTTTAGTATATTAAATTTAGAGCAATTTAATCTTGATCTTAATTAATTTAATAAAAAATTATTAAATTTAAAACAATATACAAAACAAACAATCTTTTAATAAATATATAAAATATTATTGTTAAAATTTACGTCTTTTTTTTAAATGTGTTCTAACATATAAACTCTTATATTCTAATTAAATTTGCAATTTATAACGAAAACAATTCTCGCAATCGTTTTAAAACTAAATGAACATCAATAATGTAAAACGAGATAAAATTAATAAAGAAGTTAACAAACGTGCCTTTCATTTTATAAAAAAAAAAAAATTAATTAATATAAAATATAGACGTTTTAAATTAAATTTTCTCAAATTGTCGTTCTTGTCGTTGTCGAAGACTATACTAGTATTTAAATCGATACATAATAAATTCTCTTTTTAAATGTCGTTCTCTTTAAGTTTATTAAAGCAAATTAAAATATTATTGTTTATGTTATTATTATCGATTAAAATGTAATTCTAATTCGTATTATTTAATAATGCGTTAATGCTTTAAAAACTCTAAGCAAGCGATCTTATTAAACTTTTATTTATTAGATTATTAAATAATAATTAATTAATTGTTCGTCTTTTGTTATTTTACTCTCTTGCGTAGTTTAGCCATATATTAGAATTGCGTTATTTTCGTAAATTCGATAAAAACGAAGACAACGACAATAAGAAAAACGATAACGACGAATTTAAATAATGTATGTTTTGACGCAATAAAGAGAATGATTTGCTTCAAATTAACGAAAAAAATAGTAACAATTTCGTTTGTGCTCTTTGCTTTAAATGCGAAAAAAAAAATTAAAATGTTATTGTTAAATAAAACAATTATTTAACGAATAAATCGTTTTTAACAAGCTTTAATGCGAAATTTTCTAATAAGAAAGACGACAATGTTAAGATATAATTTGTAAGTTTCGCAAACGATGTCTTAAACTTGTTATCTAATATTATGAATAACAAGAGCGAAGACTTTATTCGAACGATGTTGTTGTTAATTATTTTGTCAATTATGTTAAATAACAAAATGCGTATAGCGCAAAGTCTTTTTTATGTTCTCGCACATAATAATATATTCTATTGCGTTGTTTTACGTTAATTAAATATGCAATAAGAGTCAATACGTTATATAAATGCCAATTAAATAAATAAACGTGAATTTATAGTAAAAAGATTGTTCGATTTCTTTTTAATGTTCGCAATTTCGCGAAACTTGTCTTTACTTTAATAAGACAATTTAAATAACTTGTTAAGAGTCAAACGTTTAAAAATAATTAATAATAATTAAAAAAATTGTACGATTTTAGTTTTTTAATAAGTTAAAGCGTAAAAAACGATAACTAGAATTATCATTTTTTTATAATGAGCGATACGACGACGTCTATTTTAATTTATTAAAACATTTATTATAATATAAGTGACATAATAAAGAAGCGAACAATATAAAATATCTTAAGCAAAAAATCTTTAAAGCGAATTAGATTAACTTGAGTTATACTAGATTATACTAAATTATATTAGATTATACTAGATTATACAAGATCAAATCTAGCTTAAACTACAAACAAACGTGTGTCGACGCATTACATTAACTTCTTATTGTTTTTGTTTCTCTCTTAGCGCTTTCTTTTTAAGCAAGTATTTTTTTTCGTTTTAAGTTTTTCACTTTATAACGAATATTTTCTCACATTTTGTTTTACGTCGATTCAACAATATTTGCGCATATAACTTCGTTAACTATGTTTAAAAGATTAAAAGTCGCAATGTTTTTAATAAATGCGATTGTTATTAATCAAATTAAAAGATATTTATTGATTTATATTCGCATAAAATAATAATTTGACAAATAAAAAAAACAATTTAAATTTTGAATCGAATAAGTTTTCGCATTTTTTAAGCAAACGTAGAAGAGCTTTTATTGTTAACAAGAAAAAAAGCAATGCAATAAAAATATCGTTTTCGCAAATACGAAACAAAGTAAAGTTTTTTTTTTTTTTAAGTTTTTTCTTCATTAATTACAACTTTTATTTGTTGTTTCGTTTCTTAAGAACGTAATTAAAAAGTTAAAAACGCATAAATTATAATTATCTTAATATTTCTTTAATATTTACAATTTTGCGTCTTTGACAATTAATTGTTTGAATTTTACTTTTTAGTTTTTCGCATTCAACAATTAATAAAAAGAATTATTATTTTTGCGAAAGACTTAAATAACATTTATTAATATACTTATATTGTGAGAGAATATCAAGCAACGCTTAAAATATTATTTAATATTAGAACATAAGCAAATTATGCGAAATGTAATTTCTTTTTTACAAGTTACGATTGTTTGTAACGATACTAAGTTTAAAAACTACGATTTTTGAGCAAATTCTAAATAGAGAGCAAAGCTATCTAAATTAATAAAAAAACTATGAAAAAAAATAACTATTTAAATAAGCAATTTCAAACATTAACGAAACAAAAACGTCGTCAATACTTCAACGTCAAAAGAGGCGAAAAAGATAGTTATTTTAACTTGTTAATATTAGTTTAGAATTAATTCGTTATAATTGCTCGATTTAATAAACGACATTCAATTACACATAATAAAGCAAATGCGCAAGATAATTAAAAATTATTATAATTTTAACAATAGCAAGAAGTTATATAATTATATTGTGACGTTGTTGCGAAATTGCGCCTTCTTAAATGTAAATTATTAACAAACAAACATATTATTCAAAATGTTTTAAGCTTTAATAATTATCAAGATCTTCGTATTATTATTCTTCAACAATAATCGAAAAAGCTTTGAAATAAATTTCTTAATTAAACATTTATTTACGAAACTAAAATTAAAGATAATTAAAATAATATATATTATAATTTGTTATTATATAGAGAAATTTCGTTACAAAACGCACATTACGATCAAATTTAAAAAGAATTAAATCGACAACAAGTAATTTATAATACAAATTATATAATTATGTATACTAAATTAATAACATTAGAAATCTAAAATATTATATAAAGACTATAAAATAACTAAAGTACGACGAAAATCGAATTGAGATTGCGCAAATTGCGAGAAAAAATAATATTTTACAATAAAGAAGCAAATCGCAATTTGAAATTCGAAGCAAAAATATACTTTTCTCTAAAAGACTCTTTGTTCGATTTAAATAATTTTGAGTTTAAATTTGAAATAGCATTACGACAACGTAAAAAACTAAACAATAAAAATACATTCGTTAACAATAAAATTAACGAATTTATGTTAAAACATTTAATAAAAAATAGAGTAAATAAAATTAAATTTGTTAATGTTAGAAGCTAACAATTGTCGCAAAGTACTAGCTACAATTTAGAGAAATTTTTTTCTTAAAATGTAGATTCAAATTTTAGAGAAATTTTGATTTAATTTGATTTAATTTGACTCAAAATTTATAAAATGCGTTGACTAACTATAATGCGTCTTATAAAATAATAATAAAAGAAATAACATCGCAAAAATAAGTTATTCTTTTCGAAAAAATTTATTTTAGCTTAAGCTACTTCAATGTAATTTAATGTCTATATATTATGTTAATTGATTATAATAACGCTTGTAGAACGATAAAATAAAAAGTAATTCAAAAATAAGCATCTTGTACAAAAAGAATAAGTTGCTCGTTAGTTGTTTAAAATCAATGTAATACACTAATTAACTATGTTGACGCTTTTAAAAAAATTCTAGAAATAAAACTAATACAAAGATAGACAAAACTCTTAGAAATAACTTAATTTAATTTAATCTAGCTTAATTTAATTTAATTTAATTTAAAATGTAATTAACTAATTACAACTTGTACGTAGAAGATAATTAAATTTAATAACAATATCAAAGTAGATTTTTTTTTAAAAATCGAATTGAACAAATGTTTCGTCAAAAGTATATTAAAAATATTGACGCTTCAAATTTAACGCAATAATTACAACTTAACAATTAATTTGACGAATAAATAAACAAACAAAATACGTAGAGACTATCTACTATATTTAACTTTTAAATAGCGCTAATTAAAAGACGTTTAACGAGTAGATAATGTTAAGAAAGAGAAATATAAATATTGTAAATTGTGTTTAACGTCTACTTAATATTATTAAAATTAATATAAGTCGTAAACAAATCAACTAATATAATAAAAATCGTCGATTGAAAAAATTTAAATTAAAATAAGTACAAAACTCAAATAAAATTTAAGAGTTAAACAAAGACTATAATATTAAAGTTAACAATTAATTAAATTGCTTAAAAGAAAAAGCTAAAAGTAAGAAAAAATTATACAATATAATATAAAATAAGCAAAACAAATAACATTGTAAATAATGCGAATAAATACAATAGATTTTAGATTTATGCGAAGACGCAATTTTTGATACAATTTGTGCTAGAGATTTCTATATATAGTAAAAAGAACGTATATAAATTCTTATAATCTTAGATTAAATTTAATTATTAAAATATTTAAAGCTTCGCTTTATTAACAATTTTAAAGTAATAAAATTAATCAAAGTTAAATTATCAAATATGTTAGTCATAACTACAATAGAATTAATGTAAACAATTAAAAACATGTTTGAATTCATATCTATAGCACGAAAGATTTTAATACTATTGACACTATTGTAAGAAAATTATAGGCAATACGTAGATTGCGTTCTTTTAGTAAAAATCGTAAAAAGAGTGCGAACTAGGTTAATTTTGCTAAATTTGTTATTTTTGCTAAGGTTATTAATGTTGCGACGCTCAAATATTTGCAATTGAACCTTGCGCTTAATTATATAGAGCGAGCTTATCGACTAACTTGTTACTTTAACTATTAGTCACTAATAGTACTATTAACAAGGGTCTCGGAATTGTCGATGTTAATATATTATATAGATATATATAAAAGATTGTTAAATTAATTAGCAAATTACTATACTATTTATTATCTATTAAGAGATAAAGAGTACTATAGATATAATATTAATAAATAAATAAAAAGCAAATATTATACTTTTGCAAAACAATTTAATTAAAATAGAGAGTCTATATAAGAAACTAATTAAGTTGCAAATACTTTATAGATAGATTAATTGTTAAATCAAATTTTAATTTTAACTTTTAAAATTGAGTTAATATTGTAATTATAAATGTGTAAGAAGCTAAGTTCTATTATAGCTAAGAAAAGTAACTATATATCTCTAACTATTCTCGAGAAAGAAACTACTATCTGCAGAATACTTTCGCAGACAAATATATCAAAAATATTATAACAATTTGTTGTCAAAAGAAAATTAAAATACTGCTCTCAATACTATAGTACTATAGAGTTATAGTCTTTCTTGCTTGTCTATTAATATATTATAAAAAGAATAGTCGATTTGCAAGACGCAAGAAACAACAAGAAGACAAAATACTATTGATAGAAAATTTTCGCAGAACAATTTGCTTAAAGATAGATTTTAATAGAGCAAATAAAATAGTTAATTTTAATAAAATAATTATCGCATAATTCTAATTGCAAAATATAAGAGTACAAAAATCTACTTCAATAACAAAAACAAATATTCTAATAGAAGACAAAAATATTTTAGCAGAAAAAAGCGACGTATTTGTAGAGAAAGAAGAGAAAGATTTTTTTACAAAAGATTTTTTTGCAAAAGACTTTTGCAGACGTTTAGAAAAATAAATAATTTGTCGAAGACTAATTTTATAATTTTATATTAAATCGACAATATTTTTTAGTTTAGAAAGACTTTGTTAGAGACTATACTCTAATTTGTATTTTTTTTTAGCAAACAAGATATTTGTATTTTCGATTAACAATTTTGCGCTTGTTGATAATAGTGTCAACTTTATAGAATTTTATCTTTGCAATATTGTTTTTTACAAAAACAAAATCGAGATAATTGAAACATTTTCTACAATATAGATTAAAATTCGATAAAGAACAGAATTTTAATTAAACAATAGTAAAAATTGAATAAATATATTAGTAAAATAGAATATTTAGTTTGTATATTAGAGTCTTGATTCTTTCGAAAATGCAAAATAAATTAATATACTATTAACTAAGTTTGCAATTAACTTGTTTAGTAGCAAAAATATTATATCTATAATATAGTTGTAATAGCGCGTAATTCTCGATTTTAAAAAAAAATTGCTTAATACTTTTTGTTATAGATAGTTTTAGCAATTATTTAAACAAAAACAATAATATTTGCTACAATAATACAACAAGTCTACAAATTTAAAACAAAAAAAAACTTTAGTAGATTTGCTATCTATAACAAAATAAAATTATAGACAATTTTATTAGAAAAGTAATCGATAATAGCTAATACTAAATTGTTTAGTTTTCTTTGAATTTGCAATAAAATTGTTAGTTAATTAGCTAAATTTTTTATATTAATAATATAAAATCTTAAGACAATTTTTACAATCTAATTAGTTTGCTTGCTTTAATTATTTGTTTAAAAATATTAGATTGCAAAATAAAATAGTCGAGTTTCTAAATATTCGAAGATTTTTTTTTATATTTTCGAGAGAAATTTTTTGTCTCAATCGAAGATTATTGTTTTAATTTTTTTTTAATTAACAACATTTAATTAATTTAAAAATGCAAAACTCTATTGTTGAGCACTTTATATAAGTTTTTTTTTAATAAAAGTAACGCGCTTAATAAACTTGCAAGTAATAAATATAACAATATTGTAGTCGAACGCAATAGAAGATAAGACAAAAATAAAATTAATTGTTAGAATATAAAAAAATATCGAAAAAGTAAAAACAGACTGCAATAATCTATAGAAACAATAATATCTAATCTAATATATTTGACAATTCGAACAATATTTTAGATAGTTTCGAAGATATTGTAACAATTTTCTTATATATTAGAATATTAATATACGTTTATAGTATTTTGCAAAATTAAAATATCTATTCTTGTTATTATATATAGAGTTAAATATATTTCTAATAATTGCAAAAGAAATATACAATTAACAAGACTAATATATATATATTTCGATAGTATAATAATTTGCGCAAAAAATAAAATTGTTTTTTTAAATAAAAAAAAGCTTGTTGACATTTTTGTCTACTATAAAAGTATCGAGAATTTTAATAATATATTGTTAGTTTAGATTTAAAAAATATTTATTAATTATTTGTTTGCAAAAAACTTTATCGATCTCTATTAAAATATAGATAAACAAAATATTTAATTTGTTTTTTTTATAAAAACTTTTTGCAAAATCTGTATTGTTACTAATTAAACAAAAAAGTATATCAAAAATAATATATAGTTTTTCGAATTTATATTGTAGATCGAAATTAAAGTATTAAATATAGTTCGAAATTTGTACAAAACGCAAATTTAATTTATTAATACAACTAATAGTTAATAAAATCTGTTTTTCTATTTCTATTATAATATTATAATTGATAAAAATAATTATTAACAAAACAAGATTAACAAACTCGATTAAATAATAAATTTTTTTTAGAATTTAAATTATTTTAGCAAATTTAAGTTTTGTAAATTAGTAGTATATTTTAGCAAAAATTAATAGTTTGTTAAAAAAATAAATAAATTGTATTTGTATTTGTTTAAAATAGTTTTTTTCTATTTAATTTTTTATATAATAGATTATAGCTTCGAAGTCAAATTTTTTACTAATATTAAGATTAACAAACAATTGTCTTAATTTGTTCTTATATATAAGATAGAAAGATTGCAAAAACAAAAACTAAAATATTGCAAAAAAAGTCTTTTTTAATCTAATAATATTGCAAAACTTTGTTTTAACAGAGAAAAATTTTTGCTCTTATTTAGTTACAAAATTTTTTTGCAACAACTTAGTTTTCTATTTTTGTAAAAATTTGAAAATCTCGATATAGAAAAAAACATAATTGCGAAATTAATTTGTTAAATCTAAATAAATTTTTAAAAAATCGAGAGTAGTAGAAAATTTAATTTGAACAATTGCGCAAAACATTTTTTTAAAAATAGAAAATTCAAAGAAATTAATCTTTTAATCAAGAAGCTATATAATAGAATATTCTATAAAAATTTTAATAAATTTAATAGAAATATTCTTTTCTACTAAGATCTAAAATATTTAAATAAGATACTAAATATATTTTTTAAAAATAACAAAAATAATTATAATATTATCGATATAAATTTGTGTAAAAGCGCAAAACGTTCTAAGAAGTCGATTAATTTGTTACTATATATAAACAATAGAATTTCGATAGCTTATTATAGTAATATTAAAATTTTTCTGATTATAATAAGAGACTACTGTAAATTTATATTAATTAAATAAATATATTTGCTATTAATAGAAAAAGCTAATACATTTAATAACAGTAATATATTAATAATTTTGCACAAAAATAATTAGTTTGTTTTGCAACAATAGAGAGTAGATATTAGATTAAAAAATTGTATTTAGTTCTCGAATATCTATTATTATTTTATCTTTAAAATTGTCTTTAATATTATTTTTTTATATATAGAATATTAAAAAGCTAAAGAGCGTAGACTTATTAATTTAAAAAAACCTTTTTTTTTATATAAAATATTGAAAATTTTGTTTATTAATATTTTGTTGCAAGTATTAAAAGAATAAATTTTTGTCTTTTTTAATATACAAAATTTTTAGTCTAACTTTAAAGAAATTTTTATTTTTATTTTTTTAAAAAACTTAACAAATCTTTTTTCTTTTTAGAAAATAAAAAAGAATTTTACAATCTTTCTTAGAATATAGATTGCATTGTTTTCGAAATTATAAATAGTAATTTTGTTAAATAGAAATTGCTCTACAAAAAACTTTGTTAAATTAGAAATTATAATTGCAAGCAATTTTATTATAGTAGCAATATAGCCAAGTATCGATATTATATAAACAAAATCTACAAAAGTCTTCGATAAGATCGATATTATTGCAGCAAATATATTAATAGTAATAGTTATAACTTTTCTATATTAGTTTGTTTTATATATTAATTTTAATTTGCATATTGCTAAATTCAGAATATTTTTATTAAAATTAATTAGAAATATATTAGAATAATTTAGTTTTAAAATTGTATTTAGATAGAGATTTTGCAATAGTTAAACAATATAATTGTTTTTATTGCAAACTATAATATTATAAAAAAAGATATTAATTATATAAATAAAAAGTAATATATTGTTTTAAGATTTAAGCTTAAATAGAAAGTTTTGCTTTAATAGATAACTATAATAAACAAATATTAATATCTATAAATTTGAAAAAACAATAGTTGTATTTTGTAAATTAACTAATTGTTTAACAGTATTGCTATAGAAACAAAATTTAATTTTTATTAAAATAATAATTTTATAGCTTTTAATTAAAGCAGTTTTTGTCAAAAAAATAATAACAATATTTTCGAGATTAAAAATATTATTTTTAATAATTTTTTTTTTTTTTAGATTATTTATAAAATAAATTTTGTATTAAAAATGCGCTTAAATTGAATTTATTTATTTATTTATACTATTAAAATAGAAATCGACAATATTATATTTGTTTGATCTATAATTATATATATTAATATTGCATATATTAAGTAGTATAGTTATAATATATATTTGAGTATTAGACGTTTAAAATTTAAAGAAAATTCTATTTTCGAGAATAATTTCTATATTAATATTAAGATATATATTTGTCGAAAGTAAGTTCTTTTTTAGCGCAATCTTTGTTTTAAAATAGAATTAGCTGCAAAAATTATATCTAGTTTCGATATTCTAACTAGAATTAACAAAAAAATCTTGTATAGAAATATTAATTTTAATAAAAGTTTTTGTAATTTCGATAGCAGAAATTTTACTCTAATTAGACTGATCGTTCGGGTCGGTTTTTCCCCGAAATCTATAACTCGACCCGAAAGTTATATCTAATTAGGCTAAGTTTTAACCTAATATAGTTAGTATTTTCATAATTTATGCAATTCGGTTCCAACTGTTGGAACCGAACGATCAGTCTAACTCTGATAAATATTTGCAAAAAGTTTCGACTTTTTATCGATCTATTTTCTTTCTGAAAAGAAAATATTGTTTGCAGAAATCTTTTTTAAAAAAATCTAAGAAACTTTACGCAGAATTTTTTTTTATTAGTACAATTATTGTGTAAATTACAATATAGTTTGTTGCTAAAAAAAAAAGTCTGTTTGTATAAACAACAATAATAAAGTTCTAGTATAAGAATATTAGCAAAAACTTCTTTAAATTATATTCTTCTGTTATTATTATTAGAATTTCAGTAGTTTAGATCCTTATTAGTATAATAGTTGTCAGAAATTTTCTCAAAATCTTTAACAGAATTTTTTTTCTTATTTTTGTTAATTATATAAGTTTAAGACTTATTTGAAAAATATTCTCTGTTCAAATAGCAATTATCAGATTTTTTATTGTTTAATTAAAAGATCTAATTCTTGAAATCTAATATATTTTTTAATATAAGACAAAAAAACTGTTTTGCAAATAGCAAAATAGCTAGAACAGATTTAATCTGCTCGAAACTAAAAGACTAATATATTTAATAAATAGAATTCTAATATTAATAGAAAATTCAGTTTTGCAATAGCAAAAGATATTAAGAAATAGACTGATCGTTCGGTTCTAACAGTTGGAACCGAATTGCATAAATTATAAAAATACTAACTATATTAGGTTAAAACTTGGCCTAATTAGATATAACTTTCGGGTGGGGTTATAGATTTCGGGGAAAAACCGACCCGAACGATTAGTCTATATATAACAAAAAATATTTTAAACAAACAAATGCAGATTTTTCTATTGTTGAATATTTGCTATAATATATTGTTTGCGCTGCAAATATTAAAAAACAGCAGAAATATATTCTTTAAAACAATAAATAAGAGTTTTGTATTAGTTTTCGAAATCAATATTGCAAAACAATTGTTTTTTGAAATCTAATAACTCTATAAAATATTAAATAAGAACAAAGTTGCAAAAATATTATAACAATATTGTTCAAAGCTTTATTTTTTCGCAAAAAACAATTATATTCTTTAGTTAATTAACAAAAATATATATATTACAATAAAAAAAATATCTGTCTATATTAATAATAAAAAAATTAATATTAACAGAATCTTTGTATTTCGAATTAAAATATTCTATATTATTCGATTTTTAATTGTGCAAATCGATATTATTGTTATAGTTAGTATTCTCGAGATTGAACAAATTACTAATAGATAAAAATATAGAGCTCTAATTTTTGTTGTTGTAATTGCAAAAGACTTTTGCAATTATTGTTACTATTTTTTGCTTTTATACTTTTGTAAAGATGCTATTTGTCTGTTTATATTTATTATTTGTGCTATCTAAGAAATTAACTATATTAAGATTAGATCGAATTATCTCTTCTATTGTATTAAAAGAAAAAGAGAAAAAATTAAACAAAATATAGATATAGAGTGTCTGTTCGATATAGAATAATTCTTAATAAATTCGATAATTATAGAAAGAATTTCTGTAGTAAGTCGATTAATTTTTATTTTAAAAACTCTTATTTGTTTTCTAAACTTAATACAATTAATAGTTTAATCGACTAATTATATTTGCTTAGTTTTAATAAACTAAAAACAATATACTTTAATATCTAATTTAGCAAAAAAAAAAAAAAAAATTGTTTAACAATAGTTTTAACTATTTGTCTAATTTAATTTAGAATAGATACAATATATTAATAATCGAAAAAAATAAACTAATAAAATTAATAGACAAGAATAGCAATTTCTTGAGTAATAAAAAGTTTTGAAATTGAATTTAGATTAATAAAGTAGTATTTGTAAAAGCATTTTAGTTTACAATATTAGAAATATTGTTGCAAAAACAAAAAAACTTTTTTGCAAAAAACTTTCTTAAATACTAAAACAAATAGAAAATCTTTTGCAAATATATTACAAGAAAGAAAATTCGCAATAAGCAAAAAATAAAAGAATTAGAAAAACAACTACAAAATAAGAAGTTCTTTTGCTATATACAAGAATTCTAATTAAAAAAATACAATTTGATAAAACTTTAAAGTCTCTAATAATTGCTGCAAAAAATAACACAAGTAGTGCTACTATTAAAGCTATCAATTGTTGTAATTATAAATATGTAAGAAGCTAAGTTCTATTATAGCTAAGAAAAGTAACTATATATCTCTAATTATTCTCGAGAAAGAAACTACTATCTGCGGAATGCTTTTGCAGACAGGCATTCCAGAAATATTATAACAGTTAATCTATTAATTTTAATTCTAAAAATCGACTTAAAACTTAATTTAATTTCTACTATTTTAAAATTAAATTAATACAACTTAACTCGATTTTCAATTTTAATATTAGAAATCGAATCGAATTGTTAAAAAATCGAATATAATATTATTATATTAAGAATTACTAATTTTAGAATAGAATATTTTATAAATAAAATATATTTATTGTATCTATAGACTCTATAGATCTTATAGATAGAATTTATTAATAAAATATAATATTTGTATTTATAGATTTTATAGATCTTATAGATACAATTTAAACTTTTTTTCCAAAAAAAAATACTATATTAATATATTACTATAATATATTATCTTATTATAATTTAAATAATTAAATATAGACTAATTGTATTAAATCGAATTATCGAGTTTAAGTCGAGTACTCGATTTAAATCAAATCAAATCGATTTTAAAAGTTGAAATCGAAAAGTCGATTTAATTTCTAATATTGAAATCGACTATTCGAATTAAGTTGCAAACTTGAAATTAAAACTTAATTCAAAAAAACTAATTCAATTTGTTAAGTCTACTATTTTTAGTAAATTTTATTATTTTTAGTTATAATTAATTAACTTAATAATTTAATAGAAATAATTAATCTATTTAATTTAATTAATAAATATAGTAGATTGTTTTTATATTATATATTACTATTGTGTATTATCTAGCAAATAATTAAAAAAATTAGAAATTAAACTAAATTTATACTATTTTTAGTATTCTTAACATTCTTGACAATTCGATTCGATTTCTAATATTAGAATCGAGAATTAAGTCGAATTAAATCGATTTAATTTTAAAATAATAGAAATTGAATCGAATTTTAAATCGATTTCTAGAATTAAAATTAACAAATCGAATTAATTCTAATATTTGGAACCGAAATCCAATCTGACAATTAATCTAATTAAATATTATTAAAAATATATTAACTATATATAAACTATTAATAATTATAATATAGTTATTTAAATAGTCTATTTTAGTTCTAGAAATTAACTCGAATTATCGATTTTAACTTTAGAAATTAATTCGATTTAATTTAAATTAAGTATTCGATTCGAACTCGATAACTCGATTCGATACAATTAGTTTATTTATAGATTTAATAGACAAAAAATAATAAATTAATACTCTAAAAAGAAACAGAAAGACTAATAGAAATAATAGAGAAACTAATATATTAATATATTGTTCTATCGATATTTTATTAACGTATAGAAGATTAGTTGAAAAAATAAAATTAAAAAATTAAAAAACTCGAGAAGAAGTTAGTCAAAAAAAATATATATATAAATAATTGGACAAAAAGAGTAAGTAAAAAGTAAACAGTATCTTTTTAAAACAATTTTAATTTAAGTATTAATATTGTACTATTAATATAAAGCTTTTGCAAAAAATTCGAAATAAAAATCTTTATTAAGAGTAAAGAGAAGATAAAGAGAATTATAACAACAATAATAAAAAATATAATAAACTAAACAAAAGAAATTAATACTAGCAAGATATTATTGATATATAAAAATATTAAAACTATAAAAAGATATTTAAAACTATTTATGTTTAAAGTTAAAATAAAGAATAACAAAAAAAATATTAGACCAAAAAAATTCAAATTAAAGAAATATTATCGAATACAAATTTGTCGAAATACTATAACTATTTTAATCTAATATTAATACTATTTAATTTAATACTATTTAACTTAATATTATATAATCGATTTAAGTAGTATTAATCAATACATATAGGAAAACTTTGTCTTAACTTCTATATAGAGATTAAATGTTCTATTATCTATTGTTTTAACAAGTTATAAGTTTAAAACAAAACAAAAAACTTACTTGTTTGTTGACTAAAATATCTAAAGTATAGCTAATAAATTAAACTAACAATAAACTTGAAATTATTATTATTAGCTAAGTTCTCGATAATTTCTAATATATAGAAGCTAATAATTAATTATTTAGATATTTAAATTAGTCTTCAAAAATTGAAATATTAATACTATAATATTGTCGAAACAATAACTAAAAAAACTATTAAAACTTGTCGAACAATTAATCTTTTAGTTATTTAAGCAACTAAAATCTTTGATTACTAACAACTAAATAACTAGTATCTAGTTAAAGATTCTAAATACAAATGTTTTACTAAAAGAACTAATATAAGTTATAAAAAACTAAGTTTATTTTATTTATAACTTGTTGCTTTTGTCAAAGAATACTAATTATCTTTAACAAATATTTATTAATAATAAGCTTTAAAGATCGAAGAATCAATTATATAATAATTATAGAACTAGAGATCGATAATTAGATAATTAGTAATTAGTCGAAGACATATTATTAAAGTAAGACAAAATTTTGCTTCGATATATTAATAAAAGAACTAAGTTATTCAATTTTCTCAATCTTTGTTTTTCTATTTATTGCAAAATTCTCTTATTAATAATCAAATAAATTAACTTGTTAACTCGATAACTAAAACAAGTACTAGTTAATTTCTTTTACTATAATGTACAAAACAAATCAATAAATTAAATTGCAAATATATTTCGAAAACTAGAATAATCTTATTAATTATTTTAAAAACAATATCTAGATGCAAATTTTAATTAAAAAGCAATCAATTTTATTTAAATAAAATTAAAAAGCTTCTAACTATTACAAAAATACAAAAGATTTAAATTAAAAAAATTAATATTTAGTTTTGTTAAAACAAGAAAGCTAGAAAAATCGATTTAATAATTGCAAAAACGTAAAATAATATTGTTATCTTTATAATTGTTAAAAAAGAAAAAGAAAAAGAGATTAAATAACTTAGCTAGATTCTAAATAATTAAAAACCTTTATCTTAGACTACAATTGAGCGAAAATAGCAATTTAACTAGAAATTATTTATTTATACTTTATTTAATAAACAAATTAAGTTTATTAATCTAGTTTAAATCTATATTTGTTATAATCTTAAGATAGAACAATAGATATATAAGATTTATTTAAAAAATTATTGATTATTTACTTATTAAGACTTTGCATAAATTATAATTAACAAAATTGATTATCTTAATATTGTTAATAAAGAGAGATATATTTAGCTATCTTTTTTTATCTAAACTCTTTGGAAAGCATCTATTAAACTAGTTATTTAATCTAGAATTTATTAACTCTTTTAATTTTTATAATCTAACAAATAAAATATCTTTATCAAAACTTTTATTGCGCAATTGTGTCTTTTTACTTTATTTACTAGTAATATTGTTTATTGCTTACAAGCTATTAGTAAAGCTCTAAAATAATAAATTATATTATTATTATTATAATTACTAGTATCTTCGTATTCTTTTTTATAACTCTTAGACAAATTGCTAAAATTAACAATAATATAGATTTTCTTATTTGAAAAAAAGATTTGTTCGAAGTTCTTAAGTAGATTAAGTTCTAAAAATATATTATTAAATGTTAAGTTTATTAACTTATTTAATATAATTATTAAAGAATAAGTTAAATAAATACTAGCAAGAAGAAGTGTATAAATGCGCTTCGAAATATTGTTAACAAAAACTTGTATTATAATATAAAGAAAATCGATTTAATTAAAAATATTTATCAAAAAATATTAAAATATACAAGTCTAAAAAGTTAAATATACTAATAAGAATTTTTGTCAAATTTGAGTCTTTTAAGATTTTTAACTATTAGAATATTTATAAGTACAAAATTAAGTTTTGTAATATTATTAATAAACTATTTATCTATTTAAGTTATCTAATTATAAATAAGAACTAATTTGTCTTTAAATGTTTAATTGATTTTAACAATATTATTTGTCTCTTTATTAATCAATAAGTATTAAAGTATAAGTTCTTTGACAAAAATAATATCTAAAAGTAGAAGTTGTTTGCTATTATTTATAATTACAAGATTTAATATATTAATTTAATAAATATCTTAACTATTAATAATATTTTAATCTTAATAATAACTATTAAACTAATTGTTATTACAAGAGACACTTTTTTTGTTATTAATAGTTCTAGCTTTATATATATTAAATAGAAGAAATATACAAATTGCAACAAAATTAATTATTAAAAATTAAACTGCTAGAATTTATATTTATATTTATATCTTATTTTAAAAAGCAATAACTTTTAAAAAAAATATAATAAAAATAAAAATAAGAATCAGAATAGCAACAACAAAAGATAAAAAACTATTAAAACAATACTTGATAAATATTATCTTATCTTTGTTGTTATAACAATTTTATTTATAATTTATAATTTCTAGATTATTTGTTTTTACAGTTATAATGTTAGCTTTTGTTGTTAATTATCTTTTAGGCAAATAAATCTCCGATGTATAATATTCGCAATATATATTTAAGAACTCTAGTATCTTTGTATTTTATTTAAAAATATCTTGACAATTAATCGAAATTATAGAGAATAATTTATTTACTATAGATATTAAAAATATTTATTTATTTGTTAAATATAAAAACAAAAAAACTTATTATATTACAATATATAATTTATAAAATATATTCAACTTTCTTTATAATTTAATCTTCTATAGTTAGTTAAAAGATATTAGTATTGTTCGAAAAATTATTAGTTATAACTTTTCTATTAATATTTAACAAAATTAAGTAATTAAAGACTTCGATCTCTACTTTTTAGACTTAAAAATATCTATTATTATTTTTGTTATTATTATTGCTCTATTAATAATTAGCGAAAATATAATAATTATATAATATAAACAACTTAATTATTCAAATAAACAAATTTTTATCAATTAGTAGTATATATTTAAAAAAAAACTCTTGTTAGTTAAACAAAATTATAATATTTACAATAAGAAACTACTTACTATAGTAGTTTTTTTAAAGTTATAAAAATAATATACAAAAGAATTGTTAAAACTTACAATTTTTATAGATTACAAAAATCTTATATATTTTATTACTATTAAATAGCTAAATAGAAAACAAATATAATAATTAGAAAGACTTAAATAACACAAGTTTAAAATACAATATATTTTAGACAAAAATAATAATAGAGCAAATATACTTAATAATAAAATATATATATAAAAACAAAGAAATTGTTTAATTACGATATATTTAAAATTAACAAAAACAAATTACTATTAGTAAAAAAGTATAAACTAAATATTATACTACAAATATTTTAAAATAATACAAAAGAATTTTTTATAAAAAAAAAAAAACTTCAAATATTTATTAATAAAATCGAAAAATATATAAAAAAGTATTATAATAAATTATTACAAAAGTATTTAAAAGTAACTAAAATTCTTTAGCTTTTATACTAGTATTGTTAATTCTTATAAATAAAACAAATTATTAAGATATATATTAAACAATATCTTAGCTATTAGTAGAACAAATATAATATATATACAAGCTATAACAAAATTTAATATTAGAAATTATTTAAATTGCTATAAAATAAAGTTACAATAAACTTTATTATTAAATTGTTTAAGTTAACAAATCTAGTAACTAAAAATAGATATAATGTAATATTAATAATAATTAATAAACTTATTAAGTATTTATATATTATTATATACAAGAAAAAGTTTAATACAAAACTACTAAAATATATTATATTAAATTAACTTATATAATATTATAATATATTTAAAAGACTAATTAGTAACAAAGACAAACTCTTTATATCTAATTATTAAAAGATATTTCTTTTAATATTAGATATAAGATTTTAAATATCTATTATCTACTATTTAGTTATAAATAGTTAGATAAAACAAATAAATTAAAGTTTTAAACAATATTTAAAATACTATATTAACAATATTTACAATAATTGAATATTATTTTTATCTATAGTACAACTAGTATTTAATACAAAGATTTCGAATATTACTAAAATAATTTTATTTATTGTTAATTATAGCAAAGAACTTAATTTCTTTAAAAAAAAATATATATTTATTAATACAATTAGCTATTAAAAAAGTAGCAATATTAAAAAAAACATACAACAATATCTTAAAAATATAAAAAAAGTCGATTAAGTATTAAAGTAAGAAACAAAAAACAATATTTTAGTTAAAAAAAAAATAGAATATATCTTTTTATAAAAAATCTTAGAGTAAAAAAATTAAACAAAAAATTAAACTATATTAAAATTTAATTATTTTTTATTAAAAAAATTAAAAGATTAATCAACTACAAACTTAATTTATTTAAAAACATTAAAGTATTTTTAATATTTAATATTTTATTATTAAAATTAGCAAATTTAATTATATTTTTATAGAATATTTTTTATTTCTATTTACAAAAAAAAGAAACAATTCGAAATTAAGAAAATTCTAAAACAAAAAAATTAAAAATATTTTATTAAATAAAAAAAATATTTTATCTCAAAAAATATATAGAAATTAAAAAAGAATTTTAATTATTGTTAGAATTTTTTGAGAAAATTCTATTAAAACAAAATATAGAAATAGTATTTTAATTTTAATTAATCGAAAATTAAAACTATTCGAACAATATATTAAATAGCAACTTAGAAATTTTTGCAATATATTTAATAAAATATATTTTGTTTATTTTTAAATTATTAATATTTTTTTATTTTGTTATAATTATTTTTTTCTTTTTATTTTTTAGAAAATTAAACTATATTTTTAGTCGATTTAGTTTATTACGCGTCTTGTATACTTCTTTTTTTAAATATATTTGTTTTTTGTAGATTTGTTTAATCGAAGTCGAAAAATTGTTAAATTATAACTACAATTAGATTGTATATACTTTATACACTTTTTAAAACTATTATTTATACAATAGATTTTATTAGATATTGTATAGTTATAACAAGAATATATTGCTAAAAATATTAAATTTAGAATATTAAGAAAAAAAATCTTTTAATAGAAATTTTTTTTGATATTAATTTTTCTAGAAAACATAATAGAAAAATATTGAGTTTTAAAACAAAAATTTTGAAAAAAAGAGATAGTATTACAAGCTTACTTAAATTGTATTAGTAGTTTAGATTTTATATTTTTGAAACAAATTTGCTATTATATTTAATATATTCGAGAAACAAATATTTTAAATATAATGTTCGATATATTTAACAAGCAAATATTGCAAACAATTATATTTGCTATATTTAACAAGCAAGCAAAACAAACAATTAATATTTTCTTAATATATAGAAAATCGAATACAACTCTTTTATAGATTGTGTTTAATTTATTTTAAGTTTTAATTTATTGTTACAACTTTTTAAATTGCAAACTCTTATTATTAAATAATTGCTAGCATTGTCTGAAGATGTCTACAGATTTTTTCAATAGCATAACTATCTCTGATATCTTTGTAGGAAGTACTAGCGTAATATCTTTTCTATTAAATATAATAATTAAAAAGTATATTATAATTATATATTTAGATTATCTAAATAATTAGAGTTAAATTATTGATATAACTTCTCTAATTAAAGAGCTTAATAATCTTGTTCTCTATAATTTTATAGAAAATTGTACAAAAAGAAAATTATTGTATCTTAAGAGAAATTCGAATTCTTGTTTTTTTAATTTTTTGTACTAATAATATGCAATCTATAATATAGTTTTAAATAGTATTATAATGCTATCTTAAACAATATTATAGATTGCGTATTATTATTATAAGAAATTAAATATACTATTATCAAGTTATTAAGACTTAATTATTTAATATTATTATATTTAAATATATATAAAAATTAGAGATAATATAATTTTTAAAAAATCAAATATATTAATTTAATACAATATTAAGTCTCTAGTTATTTTAAATATATTATCTATTTATATTATTATTAATAATATTTCTTTATTTATAACAATATTATAAATATAAATTTTTTTGTACAATAATCTAGCTATAAATAAATTTTACTTAAAACAATCTTAAACTTTATTCGAAAAAAACAATTATTTCTATTAATTTGTTAATTATTATCTTATACTTTGCAATATATATTTTATAATTTAACAATAGTTTTTTCTAAATTTAAATTTATAGTACAATTATAATACTTAATTATTATAATTTTCTTAATTGTTTGCAAACTTATTTAAGATTAATTTTATAAATATATTTTTCGAACAAAATTAAAAGTTTGTTCAATATCTATTAATAATACCAAATAAATAAAAAATCTCTAGTTATTTGCGTTAACTTAAAATAGTTCGAAATATTGTTTTTTTAATATTTTTATATTAGATATTTATTCTCTATAATATTAGTGCAAAAATATCGATTGTTTTTATTTTAAGTCGAACAAAAATATTAAAATTGTTAAAATAAAATTTTAACAATATTTGCGTTAAATTATAAAAAAAGTTAACTAAAGATTAAATATATAATTATATTGTATTATTTTTTTAACAATATTTGCTTTTTGTATTTTTGCTCTTAAAGTAGCAATTGAATTATAGTAATATCAAAAATAGATTTTAAATTTTGTCTAATATTTTGTCTTGTAGTTTATAAAATTGTTATTATTCTTTTTGTTTTATATTTTGTAAAAAGTTAATTTCTATATAGAATTTAAAATATTAACAAAATTGTAAAATATTTTATTAAGTTCTTTTGTTTTCGAATAATATTTGACAAATTTTGTCAAAACTTTTTTACAAACTTTTAGTATAATCTTTTTTAAAAAACAACTATAATTTGTTATAGTTTTCTTTAAATAATTAAAATAATTAAATATTGTATTAAATACTTAAAATCTCAAATAAATACTAGTATTAGTTGTTCGAAAAACTATAAAAATATATTTATAAAAAGAATTTAATATATTGTCAAACAATTAAATCGATTGCTACTCGTTTTCGTCTAGTTAAATACGCTAGATTTTTTAATTTTTTAGATATTTCTTTATTTAAAGATTAATATAGTTGCGTAGTTAATATGTACAATAAAGTATTAAATAAATAGAATTTTAACAAATACAAATATCTTGTATTAGTTTTCGAGATTTTTTACTTTTCTGCTCTTAAAAAACTTTAAAACAAATTAAATATTAAGACAAGTTATTAATAGTAACAATAAAAGCGCAAATTTAAATAAGATTTAGCAAATATATTATCTCTTTATATTATTATACAAACAAATATCTTTTTAATTACAATAGACAAGTTTATACTTTTTGCAATATTCTAAATTTATTTATTCTTTAATTAAAAAACAATATTGTTAACAATTGTTTTTAATTTAAAAGTTGCAATAAAGTTTTAAGCTATTAAATTAATAATATAAGTTAAACAAGAAATAGAATTTTGTTATCTATTTTATTAAGATTCTTGTTAATACAAAACTTTGTTAAGTTTGTTTTTAAGAGTATTGTTATTGCTTGTATTATTAGTAATAATTTTAAGAAGTTTGTTCTTAATTTTAAAGAATTTTAATATCTTTATAAACTTTAATATTAATTGTTAATCTATATATTTAATATTAAGAGAAGTATATTTAATAAGATATTTGCAATATTAAAATATAATATTAATTTAATATATTAATACTTTAAGATAGACAAGTTTTTAAAAACTAAATTATATATTTAAAATATAAAAAATATATTAAAAAAATTTTAGATTTTATTTTATTTTATTACAAATTTAATCGAAATTTGTAAAAATTAATTTTAATAATTTAATATAATCTAAAAGTACTAGATTTAATCGAAAAATTTCTAGTAGTTTTCGAAAATTCAAATTATTAATAGTTCGAAAAAGTAGATTTAAATTAACAAATATTTTGTATAATTAATCTTCTTAATTATCTTAATTAAAAAAAAATAGATTAATATAGTTTTTCTTCTATTAATATATTAGTTTTGTATTATTTATTTATATTATTAATAATAACTTACGCAAATAAAAACTAGATCGATTATTAATTATAATTAAGATTTTTTTTGTTTTAAACAAAACACAAATTAAAGATGTTTCTTTATATTTAATATATTTAAATAATTGTATACAATAGAATAATTTAATATCTTTTAATAACTTTTATAAACAATTTTGGACAAGCTATTACTAGTTAAGACTATTTGAATATGTTTGTTTTAAAACTTAGATTATACTTTAATATTAATTTTTTTAATTTAATATAAATAAATAAGTCTATTTTAAATCTTGTATAAGATACTCTTATTAATTGTAGTATATAATTATTATTTTTTAAACTAAATCTTAGTGTTTGTATTTTACTCAATATATTTGTTTTTGTCTCTTAGTTTAAATAATAATAAATTACTTAAAATCTTATTTAATACTTCTTAAAACTCTTTTTTTCTAGTATTAAATATACAATTAAAATTTTTATTAAATTAATTCGCAAATTAATTAAAATATAAAATACTAAATAACAAATTGCAAAAAATAGATTTACTAAAATTGTCTTTAAATAAAGACAACTATTAACTAGAAATTCTTAAAAAATTAGATATTTTGCAATTAAAAATAGTATAAACAATATTTTTAAGTAGTTTAAAGAATTTTTTTTTAAAGTAAAACAATAACATAAAAAAGTAATACAAATATAAGATAAATTAAACAAAATTTTATATTAACAAGTAATTATAATCTAGTAATATAGCAAATTGTAATTTTAATAATATATTATAATTATACAAATCTTAAAATAGTAACTTTTGATATAATAATATTATTTTTAATTCTTTAACAATTAACAATTCGATTCGATTTCTAATATTAAAATCGAAAATCGAGTTAAATTAAGTTAAGTCGATTTTAAAATAATACAAATTAATTTCAAGTTCGAGTCGATTTCTAGAGTTGAAATTGTTGAATCGAGTCGATTTCTAAAGTTGAAATTAAAATCTAATTCAACAATTAATCTATTGCTATTGCAGATATTTCGAAAGAGATAAATATATAGATTATATACTTTTTCTTTGTTTTATATGTTTGCATAGCTCTGACGTCTTTGCTTCGATATTATTGACATTCGATATTATAATAGACTGCTTGTTTGTATATAGAATCAAATCTTACAATTGCTATCTAATAATATAAATACAAGAACGCAATATTTTTTCGAAAAAGATAGATATCTGTTACAAATTTTATAGAGATTTACGATACTATTGCTTAATTAGACTTAGCGTCGATCTTAGACTCTTAATCCCGATAGATCTGTCTAGATATCTGATTCAAATATCTTAGATAATTATAAATTGAATTACTTTATCTATTATATCTATATTAGATTCACTAATCTCTAACAAATACAACACTATTGTCTGATTAGACTTAGCGTCGATCTTAGACTCTTAATTCTGACGAATCTGTCTAGATATCTAATTTAGATATCTTAGATAGTTATAAATTAAACTACTTTATCTATTACATCTGCATTAGATCTATTGATCTCTAATATAAACTTTACAATTTTTATACAAAAATAATTAACAAAAAAAATATATAAATAATACAAAAAGTCTACTAAAAGATCTACTTTTTAATAACAAAATTAATATTTTCTTGTAAGGATATTGCAGTAAGCAGTAGTGATAGTAATAATAGTTGAATTAGAAAGCAATCTATGTAATCTTGGGCAAGATATCTATGTGCGTTTGTCAAGACTCTAACTCTATGCAGACTCTAGACTACATATCTCTAGAAGAATCTCGTAACAATTTGTCATCGTTTTAAGAAAATAAGCTATGATCCCATGGCAAAAACATGCATGATGAGAAATCTAAGAAAACGCGTTCTTTTGGGTAGCTAAGCGCGTCTCATTCTTGCGAAATCCCCAAAGACAAATTTAGAAATAAACCTAAAACATATCTTTTTAGGTGCTCAAAATTCGACCTTCTAATTATCTCAAATATGTCTAATTTTCTTCTTCGATGTATTTTTTGTCTTAATCGTCTTGTTTCAATTGTTCTTCGATGTAAAACTCATAGCCTTCAAGCTCAACGTCGATTAGATAGATCTAGGACTTGCTACCATTAACTAGAAATCGTATAGAGAGATCGTTTGCCTTTTGATTTTGTGATTTGTAAGAGAATTGATGCGACGACGAACAATTGTAGAAGGATTAATGTTGCGAAGGACGATAATTGTAGAACGATTGCGACAACGACAACGATGCGACACGATAGAAGTTCGCCATTTTTTGTCAAATAAACGTACGATTATCTATTTATTTAAGAAAGTCTTTGAGCTTCGTATGCGACGCAAGTTCTAAAAAATTACATCTTAGTTAAACGTAAAAGCGATTCCAAATTAAAGTAAGTTAATTGTAAGTCGAAGTAATGTCGACGACCTTTATCAAATGCAACATTTGTAGTATTTATACTCGTGAAGATGTATACTTAATAATGGTAAAAGTGTAGAAAAACAACGTCAATTAAGCAAAGACTATAGATGCTCGTATCTTGAATCTATTAATTAGAAAATAATATCAATTATCTATGTCGTCAAGCAAACGAAGTTGATCTCGCGTGTAATTCGATAGCTTTATAGAATATTATATTAGTGTAGAGTCGCGAAGACATGCGACGACAACGTTTTTAATTATTTTGTCGCCATGCTATATAGTTAAATTCTTTAGTCTATTGACAAAGACATAGACGTTGCAATAGAAGACGTGTTTGCTCGCATTTATTACGACAACAATAGTTGTCTTGTGCTTTAATTAATACTTAGAATCGAAGAAGTCTATCTCTTTTGCTCGTAGTTTGCTTATTGTTATTGAAGAAGACGATAAAGACGTAGCTGCAAAAGTTACAAACGTAGTTGCAAAAAATAAAGACGTAGCTTGTTCTTCGCTTTGATTGCGTCTAAATTGCTTCGTCAATAAAGCAACAAGCTTTTAGTTGTTTGTCTTGAGCTTCTAATCTAGACGTTGATCAATACGTTCGTTTAACTTCGTCAATTGACGCTCTAGTTCCATGGATATTTGATCGTTGACGTAGTTATAGATGTCGATTATTTGAGATTGCGAAACGCTTGATATAATCGATTTTAAAGAGAAGAAGAAGATTGTGTTTATAATAGTGTCGAAAGCAATACGAACGAGTTGACGTTCTATATCTTCTTCGAAGAAGAGCGACTTTATCGACGACTATTTTTCATCGATTTTCTTATTCTTATTGTCGTCGCGAGTGGTAGAAGAAGTTATTGTAGAATAGTGATTTGCCTAATTTGTTGCAAATATTAGTAGATGTGCGTAGATAAGACAAACTTAGCAAAAGGGCTGCGAAAACTCTTTTAGATGTTTGAAGCTCTAGCAAAGAGACGTTTGTAAAGCGAATAATGTAGAGACTTGTTTAATTGTTTGCAAGCACTAATAGATGCGAAGAACTAATCGATAGTTGAAGCTATTAAATTGTAAGGGTATTGCAATAAGCAATGATGATGGTAGTAATAGTTGAATTAGGGAGCAATCTATGTAATCCTGGGCAGGATATCTATGTGCGTCTGTCAAGACTCTAACCCTATGCAGACCCTAGGCTGCATATCTCTGGGAGAATCTCGTAACATTTCTCTTAATTGTTCTTCGAGTTAATTTATATATATATATAATACTTATAAGTACTTAGTTTTAAAGCTTTAGATTACTAAATAACAATACTTAATTAATTAATTGTCTAATAAGACTATTTTTTGATTTCGAAAAGCTATCTCTCTTGTTATTTAAAAAAAAAAACTATTTCTTATTTAATTGATTAACTTTCGATATATAATTAATAGAGTACACTTATAGCTTTAATTTGACGCGCTATTTATATAAATCGAGGCTGTTTTGATAATATTGTGGTGGTGGTTAGAAAAACATCCTAAAATGTGGTGTTTGAACTGAATTGGTGATTGAGGTGCGGCCCACCAAGGAGTGCTTGCCGATTCTTAGTGGGGCACCCACGGTTACAGGAACGATAAGCCGGGCTTGGCTCGCTTAGACGGATCTTGTTCCGTTCCCGAGATAGCCGTAGCCCCGTCCCTCGTGGATTTCAAATGAAGTAAATGAAAACAAGATACGGACTGACTTCTGTAGAAATAAGCTCCGACATTCTGCTTCAGTCCAACCGTAATTGATTACTTCCAGTAGGACAGGATACGTGTGGAAGATAATCGCCTCCTCTGAGGCTCTTTGGTGATCTTCAAGGTTCTCAGTCCTGGATGACATCTACGAATGTGCTCTCCTCAAAGCAGATCCTCATGTTTGGTGTGCCGGAGCAGGCCGCAGCGGGGATGCTGGCCTATGGCTCTGCTCAGGAAGTCATCTCTTCAATCGGCTCGGAGCCGCGACTATTTTGGCCAGATTACTTGGGCGCGCCGTCACCCGGCCAGAGTAAGCAACCATTATGCGGTAAGTCAAAGAACCTCTTTTATCCAGATGTGCATTGTTAACTATTCGGAAACAAGGGAACTCTGAAGGATGGGGCCCGCTAAGTGCCACAAGATATGACTTCACGCCTTGCTTCATTGATGTCTGGATCGCCACCGTAGCGCTGTTCGGCATCGTCCTGGGCGCCGCAGCAGTATGGTGGTTGTCGACAAGGAGACTTCCCGCATCCGTCAGTAAAGATTGGCATTTCTACACAAAGCTTGCCGTCATCGGAGTGCTCGTGTTCACTACTGCCCTTCAAGGGTGTCTTCAGATAGCGGCTTTGCCAGGTCTATGGTACGGTGACTTCCGTTTTTGGACCTCCATCATCACGCTCTGCTCGCTGTTCGTCATTGGCTCGGTTCAATATATCGAGCATTGGCGAAGCCGACAAGCGAATGGCGTGGTGTTGTTCTACTGGCTTCTTCTGTTGATGGCATTCGGTGTCAAGCTAAGGTCCCTTATCTCGCAACAAGCCTTCCGTAATCGTCTATTGTATTTTGTCACCTTCTGTCTCAGTTTTGGACTGGCCACACTAGAATTCGCACTGGAGTATCTGGTTCCAAAGAAGCTTTCGGCATACGATGCCCTGGGAGACGAGGACGAATGCCCGATCGAATATGCGGATGTATTTAGTATCCTGACCTTCAGCTGGATGACTCCAATGATGAAATACGGTTATAAGCAGTTTCTCACTCAGGACGACCTATGGAATCTAAGAACAAGGGACAGTACCAAGATCACTGGAGAAGTATTACAAGAGGTCTGGGCTGACGAATTAGAGAAGAAGCGGCCATCTCTCTGGTTGGCTTTGTTCCGAGGATTCGGCGGACCCTATTTTCGCGGCACTGTGATCAAGACTTTGAGCGACGCATTATCTTTTGTGCAACCACAGCTCCTTAGGTTACTAATCTCGTTCATCGACTCCTATCGCGGCGATGGCCGAGAACCACAGCCCGTAATTCGAGGCGTTGCAATTGCAATAGCCATGTTCCTCGTATCCGTTTCCCAGACAGTCTGCCTCCATCAATATTTTCAGCGTGCGTTTGAGACTGGGATGAGAGTCAAGTCATCCTTGACTGCTATGATTTATGTCAAGTCATTGAAATTATCTAATGAAGGACGTGCGGCGAAGTCAACGGGAGACATCGTCAATTACATGGCTGTAGACACCCAACGCTTACAAGATTTGACGCAATACGGTCAGATGCTTTGGTCTGCGCCATTTCAGATCATGCTCTGCATGGCTTCACTCTACCAGCTCGTAGGCCTCAGCATGCTGGCGGGGGTTGGAGCTATGATTCTTATGATCCCCATCAACGGAGCAGTAGCCAAGGTGATGAAGACATTACAGAAGAGACAGATGAAGAACAAGGACTCGAGGACGCGACTCATGACGGAAATCCTCAACAACATGAAGAGTATCAAATTACATGCTTGGTCTCAAGCTTTCATGAAGAAACTTAACTACGTTCGAAACGATTTAGAGCTCAAGACTCTCCGCAAAATTGGTGCCGCTCAGGCAGTTGCAAATTTTACCTGGTCCACCACGCCTTTCTTGGTTTCATGCTCTACCTTCACCGTTTTCGTTCTTACCACTGACCAGCCTCTGACTACCGAGATTGTATTTCCAGCCTTGTGTTTGTTCAATCTTTTATCTTTCCCGCTGGCAATTCTCCCAATGGTTATCACATCAATTATCGAAGCAACCGTAGCTGTAGGACGCCTCACAGAATATTTGATAGCAGAAGAGCTGCAACCTGACGCGGTGCTCACCAAGGAGCCTGCAATAAATAAAGGTGATGAAACTGTACGAGTCCGCGACGCTACGTTTACATGGGACCGTAATAAGAGCCGAAATTGCTTGGAAGACATCGATTTCGTAGCCCGCAAAGGAGAACTAGCTTGTGTCGTTGGTCGTGTGGGTTCCGGCAAGTCGTCGTTCCTCGAAGCTGTGCTTGGAGATCTCTGGAAGCTGCGCGGCGAAGTTATCGTGCATGGTCACACCGCTTACGTCTCTCAACAACCTTGGGTCATGAACGCTAGCGTCAAAGAAAACATTACATTTGGGCATCGTTGGGATCCACACTTCTATGAGCGCACAGTGCACGCCTGTGGACTTGCAGAGGATCTCAAGTCTCTTCCGGATGGGGATCAGACAGAAGTCGGTGAAAGGGGCATCTCTTTATCGGGAGGCCAGAAGGCCCGTTTAACATTAGCCCGAGCTGTATATGCTCGCGCCGACGTCTACTTACTCGACGACTGCCTTGCTGCAGTGGATCAGCACGTGGGAAGGCATATAATTGATAATGTTCTGGGCCCTCAAGGCCTTCTCTCGAGCAAGACGCGAATTTTGGCAACCAACTCGATTCCTATTCTGCAGGAGGCCAACTACGTTACTTTACTCCGTGACGGAAAGGTCCTAGAGAAGGGGACCTACGAGCAACTGATGGCAATGAAGGGCGAGGTAGCTAACCTGATCAAGACCGCAAACAACGAGGATCACGAACCAATCTCCCCTAGTGAGGGCGACAGCAAAGAGACAAGCAGCTCCGCAAGCGAGGATTCGACAACCGTAATAGGTACTGGCAACTCGGAAGAACAGGGCACAGATCCGATTCAGGAAGGCATAGGGTTCCTTGCACCAATAAAAGCGGGGGGTGGTATTGGACGCAAAGCCAGCAGCACGGAACTGCGGCGTGCCAGTACTGCATCCTTCAAACGACCTCATGGGAAAATGGTAGACGAAGAGGGAGAAGGCATCAAGACAAAACAGACTAAAGAGTTTTCCGAGCAAGGCAAAGTCAAATGGAGTGTCTACGCGGAGTACGCCAAGACCAGCAACCTGATTGCAGTGACAGTTTACCTTATTATGCTCGTGGGTGCACAAACGGCGCAAATCGGCGGCAGTCTCTGGTTGAAGAACTGGTCTGAGGTCAACGAGCGTCAAGGAAGAAATCCTGCGGTTGGCAAGTACATTGGCATATATTTTGCTTTCGGAATAGGCGGTGCGGCCTTAGCAGTCGTTCAAACACTGATACTGTGGATCTTCTGCTCTATCGAGGTACGCCGGCCCGTCTCATGCTTGCTTTATCATCTCTTACGGGATGTTGTGGCTATCGTGAGCACTTGAGAGCCTAATTCCGCATATCGTTCGTTATAGGCATCTCGAAAGCTACACGAACGGATGGCCTTTGCTATTTTCAGAAGTCCCATGAGGTTTTTCGAAACAACGCCGGCGGGGCGAATTCTCAACCGGTTCTCAAGGTTCGTCGTGCCCTTCGCCACCATGCCATTTTCGACGGTTCACTGCATGGCGCATGCATGACGCTGCTGCAATGACACGTTGTCCGCTTGACTGACAGTGCTGGTAGTGACATATACCGAGTAGATGAGGTTCTTGCACGAACCTTCAACATGGTTAGATCCCCGATTGCTTCGATTGGATTCAGACTGATTCTAAGTAGCTGTTTGTGAATACCGTACGCGCCTTGTATACACTGGTACTCATCACAGCATCTACTCCAATCTTCGTTGCCCTCATCGTACCTCTGACCGCCGTCTACCTCTACATCCAGCGCTTTTATCTGCGAACCTCGAGGGAGCTCAAACGATTGGAGAGCACAAGCAGAAGTCCAATATACGCTCATTTCCAGGAGTCACTAGGTGGGATCACAACCATTCGTGCATACCATCAGCAACGAAGGTTTGCTTCGGAAAATGAATGGCGCGTTGATGCCAATCTACGGGCGTACTTTCCCTCCATTAATGCAAACAGATGGTTGGCGGTCCGTCTTGAATTCCTCGGCTCGTTCATTATTTTCGCTGCCGCGGGTTTCGCAATCATTTCGGTTGCGACGGGAAGCAGGCTCTCGGCGGGCATGGTAGGCTTGGCTATGTCTTATGCTTTGCAGATTACCCAGAGCTTGAATTGGATCGTGAGGCAGACGGTGGAGGTCGAGACCAACATTGTCTCAGTCGAACGTGTGCTAGAGTACGCCGAACTACCAAGCGAGGCGCCCGAAGTTGTCTCAAAGAACAAACCTAAGATCAGCTGGCCAGCTCAAGGGGCAGTCCAGTTCACTGACTACTCCACAAGGTACCGGCCAGGGTTAGGTCTGGTTCTCAAGAACATCAATCTCGACATCAAGCCGCACGAGAAAATCGGTGTGGTAGGTCGCACAGGGGCTGGGAAGAGTTCCTTGACTATGGCGCTATTTCGAATTATTGAGCCCTCGACGGGCAACATCACTATCGATGAGATCAATACGTCGACTATCGGTTTGACCGATCTTCGACAAAGGCTTGCTATCATTCCTCAGGATGCTGCACTTTTCGAAGGTTCCGTCCGAGATAATCTCGATCCCGGTCACGTCCATGATGATACGGAGCTATGGAGTGTACTAGGCGAGTGTCCCACCACCCAATCGCCTCTCTGATGCGTTGCAGACGCTAACGTACGGTCTGGCGGGACAGAACACGCGAGGTTGAAAGAGCACGTAGCTTCTATGCCAGGGGCTCTGGAAGCCCGGCTTTTCGAAGGTGGTGAGTGCTGAATCTTCCTCGAGGTTGACGCATGCACCAATGATGTGTCGTGCATACCCTGCAAGAATCAGGCATGTAATAACACGCATCGGGAACAGGGAGCAACCTCAGCCAAGGCCAACGGCAGCTGGTTTCGCTGGCCCGAGCTCTTTTGACACCCACGAACATTCTAGGTAATGATCTGCCACGCCCTTGAGCGAGATGGAAGGCTTGGCTGACACTGAGGTCTATGACTTTTCTAGTCCTGGACGAAGCCACGGCAAGTTTGCTCCAAGGCTCACGGGCCCAATTTTGCGCTAATCTATCATCATCACAGGCCGCAGTAGACATCGAGACCGATGCCCTGCTGCAATCCACTTTGAGAAGTAACATGTTTAAAGACCGCACCATTATAACCATCGCCCATCGGATCAACACCATTCTTGATTCGAACAGAGTGCTTGTCCTAAAAGATGGGGAAATTGCGGAGTTCGACACGCCTTCAGCCTTGGTCCGCCGCAAGGGCCTTTTCTACCAGCTTGTTAGAGAAGCCGGTCTGCTTGACAGCGTCGCATAGCCAGCCCGGCGCCCCGAGCCGGAGACAGTATAAGTTTATGATTAAGCATAAAGGGAAGGGAATTTACCGTGGGGAATGCGTGTTGACCACACTGGCAAGGTTTCGATGCGCAGGTGGACGTAGCTGCATGAATATGCGAGTCGTGCATTGGCCGGGGCGCGTGGGTTGTTTGTAGACCCGGATTTCCCTTCGAATCGATCCTTCGAAGGATCATCGTGCGTGTAAGTGAAGAGATCTGGATGCTCACGTTTGCTCCCTCAGATCAATCCTCGAGCCGCAAGTCCTACAGCAAATTACAGGATCCGCACGCATCTAGTTTTGGTTCTACGAGGTGACGATCTACAACAGCGGCGAGCTGCCTTAGCTCCGCCACGGATGCATGTCTTGCTTCCCCACAAGACAACCCTCGCCACCGCCCGGAGACATACAGGACCTCAATGTCGAAGGGAAGGTGAAGAAGTAGCCATCTAAACACACGCTTCCTCTCATGCCCTTTCTTTTGCTAGCTACCTCCTCAAAGCTTACACATGGGAGAACTACCGGCCAATAGCCATCACAACCCATCTCAACCGAAGGTTCTGGAGCTGTGTTGTGTCACAGCTGCCGCAAATATCACGATGAGTGAGGGCCGGGCCGAAGCGGACTAGGTGATCTGATGTGACACACTCCACAATTTCCGTGCTCCGCTGCATCTTCTCTGCGGCATCGATTCGAATGGCTATCCACAGGCTGTCGGCTCAACCCTTGTCCTGCTGATGGGTCGGACTACCCTCCATTAATCTTGTGCGGATCTTTGCTGTTCGTCTTCCAAGTCCTGTTCTGCGATTGGCCTTGGGGTTCTGAGTGCATGGAAGCTGCAGATTTAGGCCTCCCGGAAGCTTGAAGGCTACTCCGATGCCTTAGATCGCCTGTCTGTATATCGCTTGGCTATATCAAAAGCTATCGCCAATCGTAGGCTGAACGATGCTCCTCCAGTCTCCCTGTCTAATGATTCTTTACCCTTGTGCAGTCGTGTCGTGTGTGCGCCAATTCTTCCGATACTGCCTAGCGAATCCAGGCATCGAAAAGACGTATATTTAGTGAGCTGTTTGCCCCTTACAGGCCTCCCCCAGGGGTACGCAGAGCCAGCGACAGTCTTCAGTCTCCATTATCCTTTGCTTGTGAGACGCTTTGCAGACTTAGTTTCAATTTCCTACTCGATATTTTCTGAGCTGCCGGACGATACTCTGAACTCGCAAACTACCAGGTGTTGGGTGGGCGAATTAGATCTTCTCAGCTCGCTGTCATTATCCGTTCAGTAACCCTGGCTCTTAGTACAGCCAGTAGCTACATACCATAAGAAGTGATTGCTGATACTTTTGCCAGAGTCACGGTACGAGTCTGGCTGAATGATCCCCGACCAAGCATTGCCTGACGTCTATGACTCCTGAAGCCGGTTAATCTACTATACACCCTTGAGATTGAGTCATCCGGTATTAGGACCATCGCTCGTTACCAAGTCAATATGGTTGTTGCATTGCCCGCCAGCAAGATCGCAAAAAGAGCACAAGATAAAGGTCAATGCGCTTCTGGTACAGAGGACTTTATACCAGACAAACATCACGTATCTTCAACGCTTCCTTTTCGTACAAGCTTTCGAAAACCCAATGCGGATCGGCCCACACCTGTATGTAACACCATCTTTCCAATAGTAAGGTAACGGAGAGGGTGGATGACTAATGACTGCACCTCTTACTTTACTTTAGCCTCAATCCCTTTCAAATAATTCCAAGCAAGCTCAAGCTTGGTTCTCGGGCTACTTTGATCAATTTGGGAAATTCAACCTTGCATCGTCATCCGTCCTGAAGAGTCACCTGGACGAGCTCTTCTCCCCACATTTCCGGCAAAAGCTCGTTACAATAGTCGCTAAAGAGGCTCCATCAATCTACATTGATCCTGCAGGTTAGTATTTCGGAAGTAACTCACGTTTCTACTTTCATGATCATTTCGCGCTTGCACAAGGCCAGACAGCTGACAGTCAATAGTCTACGAAAGCAAAAAGACTAATGTGGGCAGCCTTGGATCCCAGTCACCGGAACTCGATGATCAAACAATGAAGCATGCTTCTGCAGCTAGAAGCAAGCGTGCTGTGTCCAATGAGTTTATGTCGACCAAGCGAAGGAAGTCCTGCCTCAAAGACACAGAACAGCTGCTTCGCTTGAGCAGTGTGGTTGACGACAACGCTATCAAAACAGGGCAGGATTCTACAGACGAGGACGATGACTCAGATGATGACGAGTTTGTTGCCACTGGCTATTCATCGGTAGCGATCCGGGTGGACGATGTGGTGGAATTAGATGGCATTATGGATACCAGACTACAATTAATGCAGCAGACGAGTTGCAAGTTAGTCGCAAAGGCTTGGATAAAGGTTCATGAGCCTCAAAAACAAACGAAGTACCCATACAACGGGGGTATACTTCAGGAAGAGGCGATTCGTCAGTATGGCGGCAAAAATCTAGGCGAGCTCACAAAACCCCCTTGGTGGCCGTCTACAGAGGGGTGGCCGAATAACGGGGGATGCCGCCACAGAGAGCCTGATCATCTCAAGAAACCTGGTATGCTGTCTTCTTGTTGACCAGTGTGAAGCTTATCTGGGAGTAGAACGGCTTGTCCTTCTCAAGCACATGCTGAAAATATGTCCCGTTGCCATGCTGAAAGACAGTACCAAGGAGGTGCAAGCGAGCCCCTCAGGCATGAAACAACATGCTATTGACCATCTCAGAGAAATCTATCGCCTACGAGACAAGCAAGAGCGGTATGAGAGAGGTGAAATAGGTGAGAATCGTGGTATATTCCAAACGAGCCCTGTACGAGCTGACGGCCAATTGTGTCCTCCTCCAGATGGTGGTACGATCATCCCTGTTGAATCGCTGCCAACTGGGAGCCATCAAGGGTCTAACCCAGCGAGGGGCAGACAAGAGCCCACAATAATCGCGACTACGATCAAAAAAAGCTTGACCACTCAGAACAGCCCGAAAGCGTTCTCCAAAGCAGCTGCCAGACCGGACTCTGAAAATTCACAGCAGGAAGCCGCAATTGAGGATGAGATTTTGGTACATCTATCCAACCGGCGAAGTAATAAGATATGTCAGCTCAGTGGGCAGCAAATGCAAGCCCCGGCTTTCAAGAATGAAGAAAAGGAAATCTCACAAGCGACAAGTAACATCCAAAACGATCGTCTCTATAACGTGTCCGCTTTAGAGCACCAGGCGACTAGACACAACGCCCGGCTCGAATACCGCAACGTTGGGTCGGCACGTCTAGACTTAACTTCTACCTCTCATCGAAATGCCGCCACAAATTTCTGCGAGTCCCATATTGACGCGGGCAATGCAAGCTTTGGCGACAGCAGTGAGCTACCTCGGAATCATGGCCTCCCGCAAGTTTCTACTTGGAATGGATTCAACGGGAGCTTAACCCCTACCAGCCATAGCGGGTCATCTACCCTGGATATGCCATTCTTCGACGACGAGTACGTATTTGGAAACACGCTGATGAACAGCCCTTACCGAAGTTCAACCGAAGACGTGTTTCCGAATCCTTTGGATGCTGGAGGACATGGACAGTCCTGGAACTTCTCGTTTGCTCATCCCCAGCAGAGATGAAGCCGTACCCAAACCCTCTACAAGTATACGGATGAGAATATGAATCCACTACCGCGATGTGCCCCGAATGTTAGAAGCACTGTAGGGGCCTCGCTTACTTCCCTTCAGAAATCTCCGGTGGATCGAAACTTCAGGATGATCTTACTCTTTCCTTGGCACAACATCGTTAGCGGCGGCGGCGTGTTTGAACATGGGGTGTGGCTTCGTCTGGCCAGCAGCCAGCTTCACATGTGAGCCTTCTCGCCACACCTAATTTCGCCATCGCGAAGAACCTAACCTTGATCATTCTTCTCGGTCCTATCGGCATTTATCCTGTTCGGCAGAGCTATCGTATGGGCAGGACTGCCTTGTATGTTTTGGTCGGTCAGCCTTTTTTTCAGCCATGGCGGTAAGTGTCCAATGCAATCTGGCTACGTCATTGAAATTCCATCCATTGCCTCAAAGATCGAGCTTTGCGCATGTGTACGAGCGGTCGTTCATGGGGGGCAGCACTTCAACTTGGCTTCTGGGCTACTAGACTGAAGAGGCTGATGCACTGTCTGATCTCTATGCTCGTTGTCAGAACTTTGTTGTATGTAATGCCAGCAAGAGGGCTAATTTGGCGATTGTAATGAAACATTTGAATAGCTAGAGAGGTTGAATGTATCAAAGCCGCTATTGATCGTTGTTCACCTACCTTACGGAGGGCAACCTTAATGTTCACTAACTATTTCTCACGGAACCCAACATGGCACTTCAAGGACTTATATCACAAGGGGTATATCAACAACACTGTCAGTCCTGTATTTTTGCACTTGGCTGAGATCAACATACATGTCGCTGAACCTTAGCGGTTCATGCGGGCGATTTCTAAGGATTGGGATAGTACCGCGCTAGGTATGTTACATGATTATCCCTTTGACACTCTTTTACGTGTCACAAGTAGAAGTATGGTTGATGTAATCGCTTTGTTCAAGATAGACTGTTCGTAGATACAACTGTTGAAACAACATGCGTTGTAACTATGCATAGATAACTAAAGGAGATTGCAAGCAGAAGGTCAATAATTGGTGATAATTGAAATACAACACTAGCATCTTAGAAAACATTAATATATATAATTAAATAATATAAATATTTCTAGTCCAGGAACGTCTAGTGCAGTTGATTAAGTAGCATAGTCAATTTATGACTCAGATTCGAATCCCGCGAAAGCGAGATTTTTAATTTTTTAATTTTAATCTTTTGCAATTCTTGTGCATGTCTTGCAAGATTTGTGCAAACGTGTAGCATCCTGACGTACTGTGAAATCCCTATGATAATATATAGGATGTTGGGTTCAATAGCCACGTGCAAATTTGTACGTGGCTCGCTTACATCCCTGCAGTAAATTTTTCCTCGCAAACCAAAAAACCAGGTGCATTTCTCATGTGATCCTAAGAAACC